>CEPR01005236.1_pt1 | contig 37865 bp, 34 predicted proteins | sample 530431 | NCBI WGS metagenome assembly CEPR01 (sample SAMEA2620078, study PRJEB7988) | marine metagenome | isolation source: saline water (ENVO:00002010), including
AATGAGTTTTTTATAGGAAATCCACCGCCAATATTTAGGCTATCTAATGTTGGGCACACTTTTTTTAGTTTGGTGTACACGTTTAAACATTTAACCAATTCGTTCCAGTAATAGGCATTGTCACGAATACCGGTGTTAATGAAAAAGTGAAGCATTTTAAGTTCAACTTGTTTGTTGTCCTTGATCTGTTTTTCGTAAAAAGGAACAATATTTTTATACCCAATTCCTAAACGAGAGGTGTAAAATTCAAATTTTGGTTCTTCTTCCGAAGCGATTCTAATTCCAACTTTGTAATTGCCTTCAATTTGTTCAGAAAGTAAACCGATTTCTTCATAATTATCGATTACAGGAATACAGTTTTTATGGCCTTCATTTATTAATCGTGCAATATTGTTAATGTATTGCTCCCGCTTAAAACCGTTGCAAATTACATATGTGTTGTTGTTAATTTTTCCTTCGGCTTTTAAGTTTTCAACAATATTAATATCGAAAGCTGATGAGGTTTCAATATGAATGTCATTTTTTAGTGCTTCGTGTAAAACATGCTTAAAGTGAGAGCTTTTTGTACAATAACAATAGTTGTAATTACCTTGATACTTATGTTTTTCAATGGCGTTGCCAAACCACTTTTTGGCGTGTTGTATGTTTTCTGAAATCTTAGGAAGATAAGTAAACTTTAATGGCGCTCCATATTTTGACACGAGATCCATTAAGTCGATATCGTGAAAATTAAGCGTTTTGTTTTCGTTTAACGCAAACTCTTCCTGTGGAAAATAATAGGTCTGATCAATAAGATCAATATATTTAGTATTCATTGTTTTTATGAAATTTGAACATGTAAATTATAAATCAATTAGTTGAAACCCTCAAAAAGGTGAGAGATATAACAAAAAATTAACGGTATGTTCAAATACGGATAGGGTTAAGCCAGTAAGCTAAACGCTGTGAAAAACCTGAAGCAGGCTCTAAGGGTAAGGCGGAAGCTAGCTTTAAATTTTGGCTGGTTGCCTGGCAACCTGTTTTTGAATATGACTTCCTAATTTTCAAAAACCCAAACACAGAAACACGGTTCAATTTGTTCAGCTAAATGCGCAGCAAATGTAATTTATTTTTTGATATGTCAACTTATTTCAGTGAAAATTTAGCATAAAAAAACACCTCTGCATTAAGAGGTGTTCTATATTGAATATCAATAAAGTATTACATCATACTAAAAAGTTCTACTTCTCTTTTGGTCAATATTTTCCAGCGGCCTCGAGGCAAATCTTTTTTAGTCAGGTGTGCAATGGTTACACAATCTACTTTCACCACATCATACCCTAAATGATCAAAAATATCGCGGATAATACTATTGCCCATATTTTTAATTTTCAACCCTATTTCTTTTTTAGGGGAGTTCTCCACGTAGCTTATTTCTTCTACTTCAACCGTTTTACCATTAATGGTTAAGCCTTCTTCTATTTTTTGAAGATCAGAAGCTTTTAGGTTTTTATCCAATTCGATATGAAATAACCTTGGCATTCCTTTACTGTGTAATTTCTTAACCAGCTTATCATCGTTTGTAAACAATAACAGTCCGGTTGCATTTCGGCCTAAACGACCAATGGGTTTAACATCGGCAGTAGTAGCGTTAGAAATTAAATCCATCACCGTTAAGCCTTTGCTTTCACTGGTTGTAGTTGCTACGGATTTTGGTTTGTTCAGTAAAACATACGTGTCTGGCTCGGGGTTGATACGGCGACCATCAAAACGGACATCATCTGCTAACTGAACTTTATAGCCCATTTCGTTGATGATTTCCCCATTTACCGAAACTAAACCGGTTTTTATGTAAGTGTCTGCTTCCCTACGAGAGCAAATACCGCTGTTAGCAATGTATTTGTTTAACCGAATTCCATTCGGGTTTTCTTGGTGGTTGGTTTTGCCACCCTTGTTAGGTTTCTTAGTAGTAGGTTTTTTTCTACTTAAAGGAGCATTTCCTCTTGCATTGCTTCCTTTTCGGGTGTTACCAGCACCACGCCCAGAAGGTTTTCCTTTTCCGCTATTGTCTTTTCTGCTCATATTTATTTTCCGAACTCAATTCGGATTTTTTTTATGCTTTGTTATAAAGCAAATTTCTAAAATTTTTTGCAAAGGTAGGCAAAGCCTTTGGTTTTCAAATAGCAATAGCTGAAAATCCGTTATTTATATTTTTAGAAGAAACCGATTCAGTAACAAGTCAATATCAATTAAAACAATGCTGAAAACCCCTAAAACGATAATAAATTTTAAAATGTTATGCAGCAAAATGTAATGTAGTTTGTGTTTCGATTTCCAAAGGACAAATAGAAAAACCAATAGGGCAAAAATACTTCCGAAGAAAAAGTAATTCATATACCCAATTGGGAATTTGAATATGAGCAATAAAGCCGGTATAAATGCAACAAAACACATAAGGGTTAACATACGCTTTGAAACCTTTTCACCATACACAACAGGAATGGTGTGATAGTCTTGTGCGAGGTCTCCTTTAATGTTTTCAAGGTCTTTTACTAATTCCCGCATAGAGATTAGAAGAAATAAGAACGTAGCGTGTACGAAAATGACCAAGTCGAAATTACTGTAATAGATAAACACAGCAAAGAAGGGAATTACTGCTAAAATTGCAGCCGTGATATTCCCAATAAAAGGGTACTTTTTAAGCTTGTGCGAATACAACCAAAGCACAAAAATATACACTGAAAAAAAGAGCACAGCCCTGAACGAAACATAACTGGCAAAAATAGCCGAAAGGAAATTCAGGATGAAATAGACCGAAAGCTTAGTACGCTGACTCACCAACCGATCGAGCATGGTTTTGCGTGGGCGATTAATTAAATCTTTTTCGCTATCGTAAAAACTGTTGATTATGTAGCCTGATGCAATAGCCGCGGCCGAAGCTAGTACCAACATTAACAAATTAACATCGAATAAAACCTTTTTTACAGGCAAATCTGGTGCTAAAATGTAGATAGAAGTTAAGTATTGTGCAATAATGATTATAAGAATATTATAACCACGAACCACCGAAAACAAACTGAAAACCTTTAGTAGAAAATGTTTTTGTTTTCTGGTTAGCATAATCTATGTTGCGTTGAAAATATTTAAAAGTTATAAACCACTTCCAGTCTATAATCTTTTAAGGCTTCGCGTGCTTTATCAATATCTTCGGTAAACCCTAACATATAACCGCCACCGCCAGAACCACATAACTTTAAGTAGTAAGCGTTGGTCTCAATTCCTTTTTTCCATAAGGTGTGGAATTGTTTCGGGATCATCGGTTTAAAGTTGTCTAAAACCACTTTTGAAAGTTGTTTTACATTTCCGAAGAGCGATTTTACATCACCTTTTAAAAAGTCGTGAACACAAGCATCGGTATGTTTTACAAACTGGTCTTTTACCATGCTTCTAAACCCTTCTTGCTTCATGTTTTCCATAAAAATATGAACCATTGGCGCTGTTTCTCCAGTACTACCACTATCTAATAAGAATACTGCTCCTTTTCCGTCTTCGGTTTGCGAAGGGATTCCGGCAGGCTCAATATTATCTTTGCTATTGATTAAAATAGGCAAACTTAAATAACTGTTCAATGGATCTAAACCAGAAGATTTTCCGTGGAAAAAAGATTCCATTTCGGCAAAAATTGCTTTTAGTTGAAGCAGTTTTTCACGGGTTAAATTTTCAAGAACCGTAATTTTTTGAGTCGCATATTTGTCATAAATAGCTGCGACCAAAGCACCACTACTACCTACACCGTACCCTTGTGGAATACTACTGTCAAAATACAATCCTTTATCAACATCAGCTTTTAAGGCATTGATATCGAAAGTTACCAATTCTGGCTTTTCGCTTTGAAGCGTAGCTAAATACTTTGCAAAACGCAATAAGCTATCATTACTTTTTTTGGTGTTGATGGTTTTGTGCTCATCAATCTTTAACGCTCCGTTATAAAAGTTATACGGAATCGATAATCCTTTGGAATCTTTTATAATTCCATACTCACCAAACAATAGGATTTTTGAATAAAATAAAGGGCCGCGCATAAAGTAATGGTTAATGGTTTTTTAAATGTACTGATTTTCCTTCAGTACTGCAAAGATAAGAATGGAACTCGTATTTTTCTGAAATTTATTATAAAATATGCTTTTTCAATCAGTTAGAGCAGTTTAAAGGGTAGTGGAACCGTTGCCTGTTTGGTCATGAATATATTCACCGTTTTTACAAAACGGCTTTAATTCAGCTTCAATAAAGGTTGAAACAGTTTCTTTTTCGGCTTCAGGGTACAACACATGCACATTGGCACCAGCATCTAGCGTAAAGCAAACGTTACTTTTAGTCTCTTTTCTGAAATTCCAAATACGGTTAATAATTTCCAGTGTATTAGGCTTCATTAATATGAAATAAGGCATAGACGTCATCATCATGGCATGCAATGACAAGGCTTCGCTTTCGATGATTTTTATGAATTTTGAAATATTCCCTTCTTTTAAAACTGGGATGAGTTTTGAAAGATTGTCATTAGCTTGCTGAAATCGTTGTTCGGAAAAAGGATGGTCGTGCATTAAATTATGTCCAATCGTGCTGCTCACTTGTTTTTCACCTTTATCGACCAACAAAATAGTGTCTTGGTAGTTTTTGAAATTATCGTGAACTTCAAAAGGATATTTTGTTCCAAATAAATTACTGCTTCCTTCAATATCTGCATGTTTTCCCCAAACAATAAGTGGGCCTTTAATACTTCTACAGGCACTTCCAGAGCCTAATCGTGCTAAAAAAGAAGCTTTTTTATTAAAAAATTCTTTTGAAATTTCTTCTGAAGCTAATTGCTTTTCAATTGAAAGTAAGCATAACGCCAACGCGCTCATCCCGCTAGCCGAAGAAGCAATCCCGCTGCTGTGTGGAAAACTATTACTGGTTTCAATTTTAAATTTGTAATCCTTCAGAAAAGGAACGTACCTTTCAATCCGTTCAAAGAATTTTTGAATTTTTGGTTCAAAACCTTCTTCTTTTTTTCCGTCCAAATACACTTCAAATTGAAAATCTTCAGTAGAAGTTGCTTTTTCAAAAGAAAGAGTTGTTTTTGTATGACAATTACTCAACGTAAAACTAATAGAAGCATTTTTAGGCAGTTGCTCGCCATATTTTCCCCAATATTTTACCAAAGCAATATTGCTAGGACTTTGCCAAGATACGCTGCCGTTTTCAAGGGTCTTGGTATAAGGTTGGGGGATGAAATGGGCTTCCGTCATGAGTTGGTTTTTTCAATAAAGCAAATATAGGTAATTGCCATATGCGATAAAAGAGTTAAAAAGTATGATGACATTTTATAAACAAACCGATGTTTCAGAAATAGCTAAAAAATCAATTCCTGTTTTGAGGAGGATTGGAGTGGTTTGCTAAACGCCCTAGACCCAGGGCGTTTTTTTATTTTAAAAAGGGGTGAAGGTTTTTATGATGACATATTAAATAAATTACGATGAAGCAATAGATAAGAAACTTAAATACTTTTTTTATGAAAACGATACTATTGGTTTCCGTAACTATATTTCTTTCATCTTGTGTGATGGGTACTTCTAAACTTGAAGAAACTATTAATGAGGTTGCTTATGATAAACAAGATATATCCAATAAAACTACATTGAGTAGAAAAATAGGTGTAAAAACGCAACAAGAAAAAAGCACTAAGTTTCAATATGTAAAAGATGCAAAATCTGGAATGATACAGTATAGAATGCCCTTACCAGCGGATTGGCTAATTCATCAGGAACCGAATGCTCAATATTTTATTACTGGACCAAACAATGTAAGGGTAAACAAAACGGAAAGCATGACTTTTGCATATTCCAATGACCCTTATACACAACAAACCCTACAGATGGCAGGTCAACAAATTGTACCTGTATATTCATTGGAGCAAGTGGTGCAACAATTTATTCAACCTGCTGCTCACGCAGAAGGCTATAGCTTTATAAAATCGTATCCATTGCCAAAAGTGGAAGCCTTCTGGCAACGTTTTTCTGCCGGAATGCCGCAAACCGGCTCGCAACGGCAGTATAAAACCTTGGGAACCGAATGGAAAGACAGCAACGGCAACCAGTCTTTTATAATCATTTTGCAGAATATTATAACCAAAAACCAAATTGTTCATTGGACGTTGCAAACAACGGAATTAGAAGCACCGCAAGCTTATTTTGAAAAGGCGACAAAGGCGTATTTGCATGGCGCTGCCAATACTGAAATCAACCCACAATGGCAACAGATGATGAATGGAAAGTTAATGGGGCAAATACAACAAAACGAACAATTTTGGGCCATGAAATCTGCTGAAAGTGCCCAAGCTCACCAACAGCGTATGGCGGCCATTAATGCTCGAGGCAATGCATCAAGTTCTATTGCCAAAACATATAGTGAAATTTCAGATATTAGTCATGCAGGCTATTTAAAACGAAGTGATATTAACAATGCAGGACATTCAAAATCTGTAAATATGATTGGTGAACGCACTGTGATTGCCAATCATGAAACCAATGAGCATTATAACGTACAATCTGGAAACAAGTATTATTGGGTAAACAACAATGGTGAATACTTTGGAACGGACAATTCGTTATACGATCCTCGAATAGACAATAAAATTAATGGAAGCGAATGGGTGAAGTTTGAAAAAGAAAATTAAAAAATTAAAAAAATGTGTAACTTTCCTTTATCTACAAGATGGGGGAAATCAGACACATAGAAAGGCAGTTTAAATTAGTAACTGCCATAAAAGCCAATGATGAACGGGCTTTGCATAAACTATACACCGAAAATTTTTATAAAACCGAACAGTACATTTTAAAAAATAATGGTACGATGCCCCAAGCAAAAGACATATACCAAGAAGCATTTATCACGGTTTGGCGAAATATTAAAGACGGAAAATTTATACCTGAAAATGAAACGGCCGTGCAAGGTTATTTATATCAAATAGCGAAATATAAGTGGCTGGATTTTTTACGTTCATCACGATTTAAAAAGACAACTTCTTTTGAACCTTTAGAAAACAACTTGGAAGTAGATGTTTCAAAAGAGATAGATGTAGAAACTGAAAAGAAACAAAAACAAACCTTGAAAGCCTTTGAAAGATTAGGTGTGGAATGTAAAAGACTGTTAACCGACTTTTATTACAACAAAAAATCTATGCGAGAGATTGCTTCGGAATTTGAAATTGAAGAGTCTTCGGCTCGAAACAAAAAATACCGTTGCATCAATAAATTGAGAGAACTGACATTATCCCCAATAAAATCATGAAAGAGAAACAGAGCATAACAAAAGAGGAATTTGAAATCATAGAAAAGTATATCAATAATGCTATGACTGCTGAAGAACAGAAGGCCTTTATTGACAAAATTTCCAGTGACCCATCATTACAACAAAAAGTAAACGAGGTGAGGACGCTTATAGACGGAGTCGAAGCTTCGGCTTTAAAAAATAAATTGGACGATTTTCATAAAGAGCTTCCACAGACGCATTCAAAAGTGCTGAACAAAGCGAAGCTAATACAAAAGCCTAAACGGTCTAAAATCCATTTATATGCTATTGCTGCCGTTCTGGTTGTGGTGTTCGGTATATTGTGGTTTTTTAATTCAGCTGATTCCAATCAAAGATTATTTGCCGAACATTTTAGGCCTGATCCTGGTTTGCCCACCACTATGAGTACAACCAATAACTATACTTTTTTTGATGGGATGGTAGATTATAAGCAGGAAAACTACAAAACTGCCATTGAAAAATGGAAACCTTTGCTAAGTGAAAAACCAGAAAACGATACGTTGAATTATTTTTTGGGTGTAGCCTACCTTGCTGAAAAAAAAGAAAGAGAAGCTATTGATTACCTTACTGAAGTGTCAAATACCCAATCTAGTATGTTTCTTCAGGAAAGCTATTATTATTTAGGTCTAGCACTTTTAAAGAGTGGTGAAATTGAAAAAGCAAAAACAAACTTCGAAAAAAGTAACAATGACGAAAGTCAAACAATATTAAAAGAACTAAACAAATAAGATGAAAACTTTTGTCGTACCATTCATCGTTTTCGTGATTTTTATATCGCAATTCGGGTTGGCACAACAAAAGACTGGAACATCCCTTCTGGATAGTTTACTTTCAGAAAAAAAATATAAAACGGCACAAACCGAGTTGTATGCTCAAGTTGAGCGTTATAAAACCAATAAAAGATACGATTCCCTCTTTGGTTATCCCTATTATGTAGGTAAAATAATGTTGGAAAATTCCAACCAGCAACTAGCGATTAAAGAAATGAATGCCTTTGTAAGTGATTTTAAAGAACACACTTCAAACCCTATTTACTTACAAGATTTATATGCCGAAATAGCTTCTTTTTATCAATCTATTGGTCTTCATAAAGAAGAAACCAAAAGTCATAAAAATGCACTGCAATATGCTCTAAAAATTCCTGGAAAGCCTGGAAAAAAAATAGGCAAAGGATATTATAATTTGGGCACAGGACAGTTGCGGGAAGGAAACGTAAGCCAAGCGATTGATAATTACAAAAAGGCATTAAAATCTTACAAAAGTGACCCTGAAACCAACTTTTTAGATTATTATTTCAGTTATTCTGGGATGGGCACTTCTATGTATTATGCTTCAAAAATTGATAGTGCTATTTATTATTACCAAAAAGCAGTGGATAATGTCGCACAATTGGAAGATTCGCCTATAAACTCATACTATAGGCCTGCGTTATTGCTAAATAATATTGCAGGTCTTTACATTTTCCAAGGCCAAACAACCCAAGGTCTGGAGGCGATGAAAAAATGTATCGGTTACAATAAAAAATTTCTGGAATCTGATGCTGAAGCCTATAAAAAAAACGATGCCCAACGAGCACATTTTCAGTACATAGATAATTTGGCTGGTATTTATGAAAAATTGGGAGATTATAATAAAAATTTAGACCTATTGACTTTTTCGAGTCACGGAAAAAAGCAACTGTTTAAAGAAGGAAATCCAGAATTGTTTAAATCGAAAATCCTGCTGGGCAATGCGCATTTAAACCTCATGAACTTTCAAGAATCGGAAAAATATTTTAATCAAGGTATTACTGCTATAAAAAAACTGCCTGGTACTTTTTACGATTGGAGCGCAAGTGCCCATTACGGTTTGGCGAAAATCTATGCTGAAAACAAACAAGTGGAAAAGGCACAACTATATTATGAAAAAGCCGCAACAGATTTTAATTCCTCCTCACAAGAATATTACGACCCAATAATCCTAACTTTTTTTGAAGACGCTTCTCAATTTTATGCCAAAAACAACCAAAAAGAAAAAGCCTTGCAATTGGCAGAAAATGCATATAGCTATGTAACCAAGCACCAAGGAAAAAATACCCTTCCAGTTTTTTTGCAAACCGTGAATTTAGCGGAAATTTATCTTGAAATAGGGGAAACAGAAAAAGCTTTAGAGTACAGTACCAATGCATTAAAAACATTTGAAGACCAGGCTTTTCAACGAGAAAATGCACTGGATTCCATTCAGGTGGAGTTTAATAAACCTGTAGCGATTTTGGTTAAAACAAAGTCTGAATATTTACTGAAGAAAGAAAAAGACACCATTTTTTTAAAGCATCTCTTTATCAATTTAAAAGAAGCCATCTCAATACTAAATCGAAGAAAGCAATTTGTGTCTTCCGCCGAAAATGTGAAAGTCCTCATTGAAGAAAACAATCAACTTTACAATTTTGCAAAACAATTAAATGCAGAATTGTATGAAAAAACAGGAAACAAAAGATATTTGGAAAACGTGCTTTCCCTCCACGAAACATCGCTGTACAATCGAATTCGTTCCCGATTGAACCTTCGTAATGAAATGAATGTGCCCAATGTCCCGAACGCAGTATTAATACGTGAAAAAGATTTGAGAAATAAACTTTCAACTTCACTTTCAAAGGGAGGAATGAACATCTATTTTGAAATCTCAAACCAATGGGAGGTATTTAAAGATTCACTAAAAAGAAATTACCCAAAATATTATCAAATGCGCTATGCTAAAATAGCTCCATCATTTAAAAACACGCAACAGTTTATCCCTGCTAACACCACTGTTGTTAGGTACGTTTTTATTGAAGAAAAATTATATGCATTAATACTCTCAAATACTGGAAATACGCTGCATAAATTATCTTTTGAAGATGTAAAAAGGGAAATTAACAAGGTAAATGAAAATCTTTTTAGTGTTGATGAAGTAGCGCCAAAACTAAAAAAACTATATGATGCTTTATGGAAACCTTTTGAAAATGAAATAGACACTGAGAAAGTCATCATTATTCCAGATGGCGATTTGTACAACATAAGTTTTGAAACGTTAACCCCAAAAAAAATCACTTCTTTTAAAGATTTGGCAACAAATAGCTTGTTGGCAAAGCATACCATTTCGTATAATTTCAGTTTTTTAATCTTGGAAAATCAAAATTCTAAGTCCAACTTCTCTGAAAACTACGTTGCTTTCGCACCACATTTTTCTTCAGAAATGAAAACAGCATATAAAACGAATGTTTCAGATTCCCTTTTGTTAGATCGGGGTTATTTAACCTTATTGCCGCAACCTTTCAGTATCGATTTGGTCAACAAATATTCCAAAAAATTTAAGGGTAGTGTTTATAGTAATGAAAACGCTTCGAAAAGTATATTTTTAAAGTATGCTAAAAATCATAAAATAATTCATATTGGTACGCATGCAGAGTCAGACAATATAAGCCCAGAACTGTCCCGACTGATTTTTGCCAAAACCCCTTCGGAAGAAAAGAGAGATGAAAACTTTTTATACACGTACCAAATTTATAATTGCGATCTGTCATCAGATCTAGCTATTCTAACCGCTTGCGAAACGGGCAAGCCTTCCTATCAAGCCGGAGAAGGAATGATTTCCTTGGCTCACGCATTTGCCTATGCTGGTAGTGAGAGTATTTTGACTAGTCTTTGGAAAATTGACGAACAATCAAGTGTCGAAATTATTGCAACTTTTTATGATAATTTACAAAATGGTTTACCAAAAGACCAAGCTTTAAAAGAAGCAAAACTAACCTATCTTTCTAATGCAGAGGGGCGAACTTTAGCACCACTTTATTGGGGCGGTCTGGCAATTATGGGTGATCAGGCGCCTATTGAGCTATCTCAAAATGGTTTTCCGTGGTACGTATATGTCATTATCTTTTTACTGGTAAGTAGCTTGGTTTATTTCTTTATTAGAAGAAAAAAATTTCTGAAACGTTGATTACAAGGTAGTGCTCAATTCAAGTAGTTTGGTCATTGTCCTATAATTTCGAGAGGTTGCTCTTACATTTAGTTTCTTTTCAAAAGTATTCATATTAAATTTGGTACGCCCGTACCCCTTGGAAGCATAAAAGTAGATACAATTAGCTGTTATTATAATCTCTTCGTTGGGATATTGTATGAAACTTACTTCCTTAATCAAGTTTTCGTTAGGTTTTTCTGAAAGAAGTATAAAATAGCTTTTGACTTTCTTTTCTTCGGAAAAAGGACAATTCTGAAAAATTTTTTCAATTTCCGAAGGTGTTAAAACTAGTATGGGTAGTTCCCAACCAAATTTGATTTGTATAGCTTTGGAAATATTTTGGGTTATTTCTTCTTTGTTTTCCGAAGTTTCAAAGAACCAATTCCCTGTATGTAAGTAGACATTAGTATTCTCATAGCCTAAACTTGATAACACCTCAAGCTGTTGAGCTTTGGTAAATTTTTTATGTCCGCCAACATTTATGCCTCTTAGTAAAGCTATATGTTTTTCCATATTATTTCGCGATAGATTGCGCCACTAAATATCCTCCGGTCCAGGCATTTTGAAAGTTAAAGCCGCCAGTAATGGCATCAATATTTAGCACTTCGCCTGCAAAATAGAGGTTTTTGTGTTTTTTGCTTTCAAAAGTTTTAAAATCTACTTCTTTCAATTTAACACCTCCGGCAGTAACAAACTCTTCTTTAAAGGTGCTTTTCCCATGGACATCAAAAACCCCTTCGGTAAGTTGAGATGCCAAAGCCACTATTTGTTCTTTTGAAATATCAGCCCAAGTTGTAGTTTCAGAAATATTTGAAGCTTCAACCAAACTTTTCCATAACCGTTTTGGAAGGTCAAATTGTGCGTTTTTTGTAACTAACTTTTTTGCAAGTTCAATTTTAAGGTTTTTAAATTTTTCAATTATTTCAGAAGAAGAAAAGTCTAACAACCAATTAACCTGAATGTTGAAATGATATTTGGTAGGTTCTAATAATCGGGCGCCCCAAGCCGATAGCTTTAAAATAGCGGGTCCGCTCATACCCCAATGGGTGATTAGTAATGGGCCTTCACTTTCGAGTACTGTTTTTGCATTTTCGTTTAAAACTTTTACAGAAGCTTCGGTGCTTACTCCTGGTAATTTTTTTATTCGTTTATCATCAATATTAAAAGTGAATAAAGAGGGAACTGGCGGAATTATAGTATGGTCTAACCCTTCTAACAACTTCCAAATTTTAGGGTTACTTCCCGTTGCAATGACCAGTTTTTCTGCTGTAAACTCTTCAGAAGCAGTTTTTATTTTCCAAAATTTACCTTTATTTTCTATTGATTTAACCGACTGTCCTTTCAGCACGTCAATCGCTAACCGTTCAGTTTCTGAAATAAAACAATCAATGATGGTTTGGGAACTGTCTGTTATCGGGAACATCCGGCCGTCTTCTTCAATTTTCAGCTCTATACCACGTTTTGAAAACCACTCGATGGTATCACCCGTCATAAAACTATGAAAAGGTCCTAACAGCTCTTTTTCGCCCCGCGGATAGTTTTGGGTAAGCTCTTTTGGTAAAAACTCGGCGTGGGTTACATTGCAGCGTCCGCCGCCGGAAACCTTTACTTTTGTTAGTACTTCTTTACCTCGTTCTAAAAGGATAATTTTTAACTGCGGGTTTTTTTCTGCAGCATTGATTGCAGTAAAAAACCCGGCAGCTCCGCCGCCGATGATTAGGATGTCACAATTATCTGGCATTCAAAGATGGTTTGGTGTTTAAACCCATAAAAGTAAGAAATAGGAAGGATACCGCTTTATAAAACCTATTTTTTAATAAACCTTTCACTCGACCGCTCTCCAGCCTCATTTTCAAAAACAACAAAATACAAACCTGTTTTTAAAGGCTTTACATTTATAGTTTCCTTGCTGCTTTCAAGAACATGGCTTTGTAGTTTTTTACCACTTACATCATAGATGGTTGCTGTTACTGTTTGATTTGAGGAGTTGTTTATATTTAGGGTTTCTTTAACAGGATTTGGGTATATCAAAAATTTAGAATCAGTAAAATCATCTATGGATAAAGGTGCTTCATTCTCATAGATTGCATGATCACCATTTGGACCTGTAATAAGCAGAGTTCGGTTTTCGCCGTCTTCGGTAATTTCATAGGGTATAGCGCCGCTATCCAAAAGGTATCCCCAAAATTGTTGATATAAGCCACTATAATTTTGATTGTCGGGGTGATTTTCGTCACATCCACCTTGCAAAAAATTTATATTAAGAACATTAAACTCTGTTGTGCCGATATATTCAAATTGCCCTGTCCCGCTTTCATCACACATACCTGTGTTAATAACCCCATTTTCATAAAAATCAGCCGGCACAAATGGGATTTCATCATTTATGGGTGGTATATTGTTATCTCCATCAACAACAAGATTATGAAGATACCATGTGTTTTTAAAAAGGTCAGGATTTTGGGCGTAAAGGTTGGATGATTGTTGATTTGTGACTACAGCTTGTAGATTAAATATAAATACAAAGCCCAACAGAAATTTCAGATTTATTGTTGTCTTCATAATCTTGAATTTCAGAATTATATCTTAATATAATATTTTTTTTTAATTAGGATATTTTTCTTTAGCAAATTCATTACAAAGCAAAATGGTTTCTTTCACATCCTCCAGGGTAGTTCGGGGATTGATTAAACACATTCTTAAAACGGTTTGTCCGTTTAAAATAGTGGTAACCAATAACGCTTCGCGCGATCCCACGACTTTTTCTGAAATGTACTGGTTTAATTCGTCGAGTTGTTTTTCAGACAGCTTGTTGCCAATGGGATTGTACCGAAAGTTAATAACCGCCATTGTTGCCAGCGAGATGATTTCCCAATTAGCACTTTTCCGAAGTAGATCTTCTACTTTTTCTGCTAACTGAATATTATAGGTTATCGCATCCCGAAAAGCCTTTAAGCCAAATGTTTTAATGGACATATAAAATTTCAATGCTCTAAAACGACGGGTTAATTGCACCCCGTGATCGTAAAAATTGATTTCACTTTCATTTCCTTCAACATCTCTAAGGTACTCAGGTGTTTCGGTAAAGGTGTTTTTAAGCCATTTGCTGTTTCGCACCAACAAGCACCCCATTTCATAAGGTTGAAAAAACCATTTGTGTGGATCTACGGTTAACGAATCGGCTTTTTCAATGCCTTTAAGTAGTTTTTTGCCATTTTTAGCAAGAATGGCCGCTCCGCCGTAAGCCCCATCAATATGGAACCAGATTTTTTCCTTTTTACAGATTTTTGAAAGTTCAGCAAGGGGGTCTACGGTTCCTGTGTTTGTAGTCCCAGCTGTAGCGACCATACAAAAAGGTTGCAAGCCTTCTAAGCGGTCTTTTGCAATGGCATTACGAAGCTTGTTTAATGATAATTTGAACTCAATATCAGTTGGGATAATGCGTATTTGTTCTTTTCTGAAACCTAAAATACGTATTGCTTTTATGTTTGATGAGTGGGCTTGGTCTGATAAATATATAACAGCTTTGCTGAAATCATCTCCACATTTAATTCGTCTTGCGGTGACTATTGCTGTTAAGTTAGCCATAGAACCACCACTAGTGAAAATCCCGCCTCCTTTTTTCTCAGGAAAACCGAAAATTTTCAACAACCAATTTAATGTTACAATTTCTAGTTCTGCGGCCGCAGGAGAAGCTGCCCAACCACCTGAAAAAACATTGAAACCAGTTGCCAATGTATCGGCCATAGCACTTATGTAATTGCTGGGTCCCGGAACGAAGGAAAAGGATTTTGGATGCGAAACAATGTTACTTTTTGTCATCACATTTTCCAATACAAAGTCTAATACTTTATGGGCATCTTCAGGGTTTTCTGGAGCTTTTTCAAGAAATAGGTTGTCCATCTCTTTTCGAGAAGCTAAAGCCACTGGATCTTTGTCATTTTGCGTATCAAAATGATCGATTATGGCATCAACTACTTCGTAGCCATATTTTTTCATTTCGGCTTTGTTCAGCTCTAATTTTGCGTTTTTATCCAGTTTCACTTTTGTTTGTTCTTTACTATTTTTTTAAAATTCCCCTTTTAAGGACTTGAAGCTGCAAAATTAAGGTTTTAGCAATAGAAAGATAGCTTTAAATAAAAAAACACGCTGAAAATCAATCAGCGTGTTTTTCAAAATAATAAAGTGAAATATTATTTAATCACTAATTTTTGTACTGTTGAAGCACTTTCATTGCTGAAACGAGCAAAATATACGCCTGAAGGTAAATTAGTTTGTACTGTGTTTTCTCCTTCAGTAAGAGATGTTGTAGAAACTAATTTTCCAGAAACATTATAGATGTTTAACGTTGTAAAGGAATAACGGTTGTTAAAATTAATTTGATTGTTTGTTGGGTTTGGGTAAAAACTGAAATTTTCTACTGTAAACTCCTCAACACTTAGAATGCTACACAAAAAGGGATCAAAAACTACTTCGCCTAAAGTAGAATCGTCTACTACGTGAAAAATAACGTCTTCTACTTGTTGCTCGGTACTTTCTTGTCCTTCAATCCAGCAATTGTTTTTTGCTTGTAATGTGTTTGCAGTATTATTGTATATTGCATACGTTACTCCACCATTTCCATTTTCAGAAAAAACATTTTCGCCTGGGTTGTCTTCTCCATCTCCTAAGTTAATAGAAGCCTGGTCAATTACAGTTATACCCCAAAGGTTTCGTCTAAACTCGTTACCAGAGGCAATAATCTCCATTCCTGCAGATGCACTGTTAAGGGAAATACCACTTCCTCCTGAATTTGGTAGGTCTTGAGTGTCGTTGTCTTCAATTATGTTATTTGTCACGTAAGCAAAAGAGTTGCTTCCTACAATGTTCATTCCGTAACGATTGTCAACAATAGTGTTATCATCAATTCGAGCCAAGATGTTGCCGCCTGCACCAAAAAAGTTGGCAACGGCAATTCCGCCCACCATGTCAAGGCTGCGATCTCCAATAATAGTATTTTGAATTATTTTAAGCGTATCATCAGCTTTTGTAACTCCTAGGTTTATTTGTGGCCTGTTAGAGTTTAATTGGTTGTTTCCTTCAATGTAGTTGTTAAAAATATAAGGGGATACTTCAATATTCGCACCTGAGCTTATCGCTGGCAAATCGTTAAATGTAATAGTGTTATTAGTAATTTGTGGTGTTCCTCTAGATAAAGAAATTACACCACCTGTGGTAGCACCACCTTCTACGTTGTTTGTAATTGTACAGTTGTCAATTTCAAAGTTTTCAGTTAAAACACGCAAACCACCACCGTATTCGATTGTTGTGTTGCTAAAGTCTATAGATGAACCTTGCTCAAACCTAAAACCTGCATACGGCGCATTTTGGTCTATTGCCGTTATTGTTATTTCGGTTGAATTTACTGAAAGCGTACCAAAAACCGTAATTAATAAATCAGCATCGATAGATAATGTAAGGTCTGTGTCGATTACCACATTATCATTTTCAGCTACTTCAAGGTTTTCTAAAAGTGAATAATCACTTCCTGAAACAGTAATTGTTGAAGGGCTTAGTGCTGCAATATCATCAAGCGTATATGTTCCTCCGTCGTTTGGAGTTGTGTAGGTTTGAGCGACCAATATCCCAAAAGAATAGAGTGTAAATAGAATTGAAAGGGTAATGTTTTTCATAGTAATAGGGTTGTTTTAATTTTTCTCCAAAAGTACATATAAGCATGCAGTGAAAAAAATTGCTTTATTCTCAAACCCTATAAATTCATTTATTTTTTGGTAAAGGCACTATATAAAATACTATTTTTATAAGATGGTTTTATATATTTTAATTGTCATTTTTATTGTAAGTCCTTTTCTTCCAGCCACTGAAAAACCACATTGGTTTTTTAGGATCCCAGACTTTATACGGTTGCAGTCTATAACAATACAAGTGGTACTTCTTGTTTTATTTTTAATTTTTGAAAGCACGTTTACACTTTTCAGTTGGATTTTGCTTATTGCACTTGTTGGCGCTACTGTTTATCAAATAGTAAAGGTGTTTCCGTATAGTTCGTTGTACCCAAGAAAGAAGCCCGATTTTAAAAGTGACGGATGTGTTTCCATACTTGCCGGAAATGTTTTACAGGATAATGAGCAATACAATTTATTGAAGGCCGAAATAGAACAATACGATCCTGATTTGGTGCTTACCATGGAAAGTGATAAAAAGTGGGAAAAAGGTATTTCGGAAATAGAAAACGTCTATTCCCATACGGTTAAAATACCATTGGACAATTACTATGGAATGCACCTTTACTCCAAAATCGAGTTGATAAATGTTGAAGTTAATTATCATGTAGAGGAAGATGTGCCTTCTATCTTTTTTGAATATCCCCTTTCTGAAAACCAAAATATTTTCTTTGCTTGTTTACACCCGGCACCGCCAAGCCCCACTGAAAATGAAACTTCAAAAGAGCGTGATGCGGAATTAATGATAGTAGGAAAAAAAATACGTAAACTTGATAAGCCCGTGGTAGTCTGTGGCGATATGAACGATGTGGTATGGAGCCGAACTACACGCCTGTTCAAGAAAATGACTGCTATGATAGACCCGCGTATCGGACGTGGTTTTTTTCCAACCTATCACGCTAAATATTGGTTAATGCGATTCCCTTTAGATCATTTGTTCCACACCAAGGATATGTTTGTGAAAAAAATGGTGCGCACCAAAAACTTTGGGAGTGATCATTTTGCCATGTATTACGAAATACACCATAAAAATGGAAAAAGCCCAAAAACTAAAGGAAAATTGAATGGTGATGAAAAGAAAGAGGTGGAAGAAAAGATTGAGGAAGGGAAGTAAAACCTCATTAAGTCGAAGCTTTTTTTAGGTGCTTAGAAAGTGTTAATTTACTAAGTTTACATTGTTAATTAACCTCAGAAACTCCCAATGTATTGTATAGGTTGGCATTAGATTCGAGATAATCGGCTTGCGTTTTTATAGCCTTTATACTAGCTTCAATTAACTTTTGCTCCCGTGAATTTACAAGAAAAAGGGAGCTTTCCCCCATTTGAAACTTACGTTCTTCTGCTTTTAACAAAGTTCTATAACCTGCTACAATGTTGTCAACCAGATTTTTTTGCTCAAGCAACGAGCTTATTTCGTTGTTAATGGCAGTAATTTTATTTCGTAGGGTAAGTGAAACTATATTACGTTCAAAATTGGTGTCTTGTAATTTTAGTTCTGTCAATTTTAACTCTCCTCGTTCCTTACGCAGAAATAGGGGGAAAACAACATTTAATCCAGCCTTATAATTTGCAGTATTAAAACTATTTACTTGATCTGCTTCTGAAGTTAAAAAATTATATTGCAAATCTATTTTTGGGAGTAGGTTATTTCGCTTTAGTGCTTGGTCAACCTTTAACGCTTGGAACTTGGCGTTTAAACTACGAATTTTTGGATGATTTTGAATAGTGTCACCACTTGAAATAGTTTCTTCAATAGATAATGAAGTTTCAATCACAACTTTACTTGGAGCTAACGGGACGATATTTTCTTTTAAAAGTAATGGTACTTCTTTTATCCATAAATAATTACTGGCAACTAATGTTGCCTTGGTTCTTTTTAACTTAGCAGCCTCAAAACTTAGCGCTCTATTTTGAAATTGTATTCTTGCTTCTGTACTATCTATGGCAGCTTTATCACCTTCTTCAATACTTCTTTTTATTCCTTCAAAACGCGTTTTAGAATTCTGTAAAAAACTTTTGTATAATTGCTCTTCGTTATATGCTTCAACCCATTTAAAATAAGCCTTACTGGCTTCAAAAATTAGTTCATTAACTAAAAGGTCTCTTTCTGCTTTAGTTTGATTTAAAAAATGCTTTGCTTTTTTAAGTGTCGCCATGCGATCATTTATTAACAGCCCTTTTGCTAATGAGAAAGAAACACCTGCACTGTACAAACCATTTTCGGGAACTGTAAGGCTAGGGTCAAGGTAGGTGCCTGTATTTTCTTCAAAGTTCGCTTTTAGTTCAATACCGTACCAAGTAGGTATTTTAAAAGCAGCATCCAAAGTGTTGTAATATTCAGTTCCTTTAAATTTTTTCCGATCAAAATCTACGTCAATTTTTGGGTCAAACCCACCACGCGCTTTTAATAAATTAGCCTCACCCATACTTAATTGGAGGTTGGCTTGCTTGACAATAGGATGGTGTTTTTTTACATAACCAAGGTACTCTTCAAAGGAAAGTACACTATCAATTTTTGTGATAGAATCTTGCGCCAATGAATTTTTAGTAAAAGAAAAAATTACTATAAAAATTATGAAAAGAGGTTTCATCTATTCTTTATTTTTTGGTTGCTCAGCATTTGTAGGGGTATAATAATCGGGTGGAAAACCATTGAGTTTTCGCCATATTTCGTACCAGATAGGAACATCTTCAAGCAATGCTATGGTGTATGCTCCAGATCCTACACGTATGTTTTTTGGCCAAGGCTCTGTACTAGGGTCTGGTGCTATGAGGACTCTATACTTTCCATTTGGGCTTATAAAAGTTTCAACTGCTACAATTTTTCCGCCGTATGTACCAAATGAAGCATTAGGCCAACCTCGAAAGAAGATTGCAGGCCATCCGTCAAATTGAATGCGGACTTTTTCATTTAAGTGTATTAAGGGAAGATCAATAGGTGTAACATATGTTTCTACTGCAAGATCATAATCTGAAGGCATAATATTTACTAAACGCTCACCTTCTTTAAAAGTTTCGCCTAAACCTGCTCGTATGGCTTTATTAATATAACCGTTTTGAGGGGCAGTAACATAATACAGGCTTTGACGTATTTTGTAGTTAGCAGATTGGTTCTCAATTTTTTGAACTTCTGAAATAGCTTCAAATTGGTTAGACTCTGCAGTGTAACGATCACTACTGACTTTTGCAATTTTATCGGCATATTCTGCTGAAATTCTACTCAATTCAACCTGAGCATTTATAACTTCATTTTGACTGGTTAAATACTTATTTTCTTGAGAAATAAGCTTTGCTTGTGTTTCTTGAAGCTTCAATCTCTTTTCTTCGACATCGGCTAGAGATTTGAGGCCTTCAGTTTGTAAAGTTTGTGTTCGGTTAAATTGTCTCTCTGCAATATCAAGATTTATCCTTGCAGCTTCTAAATCAATACTATCGCTCTTAACTTTTAAGTCGAGCTGTTTTAATTTGTTTTCTGCCTGCTGTAATTTTAGTCTGTTTTCTTTTTGTAGTGCGGTTACTTGGCTCTTTAAAGCATTTATTTTCCCTGAATAAGATTGTATTTTTTGCGTTTTGGCATCGCGTTGCGCATTGGTGCGTTCTACAAGCATTGGATCTTGATATTCAGTTTTAATTTCTGAAATAAATAATATAGTATCCCCTTTTTTTACAAAATCACCTTCTCTTACATACCATTTCTCAATACGTCCTGGAATTTGTGATTGTATGGTTTGTGGGCGTTGGTCTGGCGCAAGTGTTGTTACAAATCCATTGCCAGTAACATTTTGGGTCCAAGGGAGAAATAAAAATATGATAGTGATTACGCCAAAAACTAACAAAAACCTATTGAACATTTTATAATGTTTGTTCTTAAATACTTTAGAAAATGCGCTATACTCTTTTAAGCTCACCTTCTTACTAAGTTGATTATATGAAATATTAAGCATCTGGTTTACTTATTAAAGTTCCACTATTTAGTTTCAGTACTTTTGTGCAATGTTTCCTCCATAAAGCATTTCGGGAGGATACTATTATGGTCCAGGGATGTATTGGGTCTGATAAATACTCAATAATGCGTTGTGCTTCTGTAGCGTCAAAATGCTCTAACGGATCTTTTAACAATAGTATTTCTGGAGCGTGTACGATAGCCCTGGCAATGACAATACGCTTTGAAATTGTATATGGAATTTGCTTTCCTTCTGGATATAACATAGTTTGTAGGCCGTTGGGTTGTTCTTTTATAAAGGGGAGCAAGCCTATTTTATCTAACACTTGGTTTACTCGTTCCTGAGAGATTGATGGATCATTGAAGGTTATATTTTCAAACAGTGTCCCTTCAAAAGGATGTTGCTCTGGTAGAACCTGACCTACTTTTGTTCGATACTTATTAAGCCAGATACCTTTAATTGAATTATTGTTTATATAAAAAGAACCACTATTGGGGATAATTAGTCCAGAAAGGAGCTTTAATAGTGTAGATTTACCCGAACCTGAAAGCCCATCTAGTAAAACACGTTCTTTTGATTTAATTGAAAAATTTACATTCTTTAAAATTTGGTAGCCATTTGGTGAGGTATAAGCTATATTTTCCATTTCTAACATAAAAAAACCTTGTGTTTCAAAAGGATCAATGCCTTCTTGTAGCTCCAACTCTTTATCGACTACTTGCCCTATTTTTTCTAAAGAGGTAAGCACATCGTAAAAAGTTTCTAAACCAGTAATTAATTTTTCTACAGATGTAATAATTAAAAGAATAATAATTTCTGCTGCAACAAACTGACCAATATTCATTTGTTGGTTAAGTACCAACAGTCCTCCAATAATTAATAATCCGGCTGTAACCAAAACCTTAAAGCCAACCATTTGTATAAATTGGAGCAATAACACCCTAAAATGATTTTCTCTAGCATCCAAATATTTAGAAGTTAAAGTATCATTTCTTTGCATAGCTACATTTGTATTCCCAGATAATTTAAAGCTAATTAATGACCTTGCTATCTCTTGTATCCAATGTGCTACTTTGTATTTTTCATTAGACTCCTTAAGACTGGTTTCAAGCCCCTTTTTAGCTGTAAAACGAAATACACCATAAATGAGAAGCACTAAAAAAAAACCATATACAATAAAAAAGGGATGGTAAAAAGATAATAATAGTAGTCCGAAAATTATTTGTAAAATGGCCGCGGGAAAATCTATTAAAATTTTTGATAAACCCTTTTGGACGATTAATGTGTCAAAAAAACGATTAGCCAACTCTGGAGGGTAATATTTGCCTAACTCACTAGTTTTGATTTTTGGAAACCGATAAGCAAATTCAAATGATGATCGGGTAAAGATTTTTTGCTGAATATTTTCTAAAATACGAACCTGCATTAATTGTAAACCACCTTGAAATGCCACCCCTAGTGTCACTAGAACAACAAGTACAACCCAAGAGGATGAGATTTGTGCACCTTGAATAAGGTTTACTATCGCCTGAATTCCAAGTGGAAGCGAAAGCGCTACAACCCCAGCAAATATTGCGTAATATATTATTTGCCTTATATCACGTTTATCCAGTTCCAATAAGCCAACAAAGCGTTGCCAAGAGGTCATTGTTTTTTTCATAGCTTAAACATCTAAAGTTTTAAAGACTAAATTTTTGTAAAAATCTGTTGGAGAAACAACTTTGTTGCAATCAGTTATAGTAGGAAAATGTTTTTTTAAGAAGTGTTGGTGTAAAGAACCATCAACGATAGTACTAGCCAATGAAGAAGGAAATGGATAGTTGGGATTTACCTCTAAGATTATATCTTTTATTCTATTTATAAGCCGCTTATATATTAAAAAATAACCTTGTTTGTTATCTTCATCTACTTCTTTTGTAAGAAATGATTTTGAATTTTCATTAATAACAATTGTGTTGAGCTTTACCTCATTAATATGCGAAAAGTTAGAATCAGTTTCTACAGATTGTGTTATGATTTCCAAAATAAGGTCAAGCTTTTTTTGAGGATTTGGTATACTATAGGTCTTTATAACAAGCTGGTACTCTTTCCAAGACCAATACCAACTGGTAAGATATAATAATAGCTTGTGCTTGTTTTCAAAATAACGATATATTGATGCTTCGGGAGATTGTATTCTATCACCCAATTTCTTGAAGGTAAATCCTTCAAAACCTATTTCTTCAATAAGGATAATGCTGTTTTCAATTATTTTTTTTCCAAGAGAAGAAGACTCGGGGTCTTTTAGGTATAAGTTTTCATTTACCCTTATTTGTAAATTCTTTAATAACTCTTCCATTTTTAAAATTTTAGCAAAAATAATAGTATTACTATTAAAATATAATACATTAACTATTTTTTTAGAAATTTATTTTTTTGGAAGATTTTGTAAAGAGATAGAAATTTCGTTAAATAAAACACAACATATCAGTTCTCTTTTAACAGAACTAAAAAAACCCTATATTTGTATTTGATCTCTGCAAAATCAAAAAATAAATTACGAACATTTAAATTAGAAGAAATGGAATTAAGGAAAATTGAAAACACAGAGATTTACGAATTCGAGACAACGGGGAAATTGACTGAAGAAGATGCTGATATATTGAGTAAAGCCTTTAAGGAATTTAAAGAGAATGGACAAAAGATAAAATTACTGGGTGTAATTGATGAAATGCCAATGCCAAAAGGTTTATCATCATTAGATGAGATTTGGAGTATGAAAGCAAATGCACTTAATGTTGTAGAAAAATATGCAATTTTGACGGATAATGATTGGTTGGAAAATGCTGTTTCAGTGGGAAATTTTCTCACGCCAAGTATTCCTATGAAAGTATTTGACGAAGATGAACGAAAGGAAGCAATCAATTGGCTCAATAAAGGAGTCATAAAGGAATACGATATAGAAGATTATAATTCAAATATCGAAATTGAGAAACTAAGCCCAAGAGCTTATCAAGTGCATATTAATCACGATAAAGTGAATCACGCAGCTATGACTGCCTTGTACAACTTGATTAGTGATGGAGAAAAAAGCGAAAAACTTAACATTATGGTAGTTTTTGATTCGTTTCCTTCTATAGATAGTTTTAAAGCATTAGTACAAGGAATAAAAATTGATTTCAAAGCGATAGGTAACATTAAAAAATATGCTGTTGTTTCTGATGCAAAGTGGATAAAAACATTTGCAAGCGTTGGTGATTTTATAACACCTGGGTTAGACATGAAATTTTTTGAAATGAAGGAATTGGATAAGGCCAAAAACTGGATAACAGAATAACTGAAATATAAGGATTAATTGAAGAAAGGCCAGCACAGAACTAAACATTATGAGCAATACATTAACAGACAAACAAAAAGAACTCATTGAGAGTTTTGGTGTAGTTCAAGAAAATATGGGGCTTTCGCCAGCTTCGGCACGGGTAAATGCTTTGTTGACCATTTCTGATACCGTAGAGCTTACCTTTGACGATATAAGAGAAGCTTTAGGATTAAGCAAAAGTGCAACCAGTAATGCTGTAAATAATTTGTTGATGTTAAAACGCATAGGCTATAAAACCAAGCCTGGTGACCGCAAGCGTTATTTTTACTCAAAAATGGGGCAGTGGCAAAATGCCTTTATGGATAGTATGAATGGACTTACGGGCTATAATGAGCTACTCAAGGATATTCTAAAAAACAGAACAAAGGATACCAAGGAATTTAATGAGCAGCTAAAAGAGCTCACAGAATTCATTGCTTACTATCAAAAAGAAAGCATTAAAATTATAAAAAACTGGAAAAAATAGCAATGACTATTTTTTTGTCAAATTGAGTTCTTTTAATTCTGAACTAACTAAAATAAAATAAACAAAAAGAAATGATTACACTCGTTAAATGGATAATTGGTATAACGCTCTCACTCGTGTCTTCGATAGCGCTTGCTCAAGAAGCAATTACCTTAAATACGATTGAAGAAACTATCAATTGTGAAGTTGAAAATAGTAATAACCTTGAATGCTTTGAAAGCAACAAGAAAAACTTACAACGTCAAGTTACGACAAGACAACCAATCGTTTTTTATCAAGATAAATTATAGTGGTTCCAAGCCTTTTAGGTTTTTTTCAGATGAATGGTTTATGGTTTACTAAAAGGTTTGAGAACCCCCAAAAAAGAAAATTTTATGTTCTATTACACACAAAGCAAAAAACCGAAGTTGGCAGTTCGTATAATGGACACTTATACGGAAGCAGATTTGCAACGCATATTATTTTTTATAGATGCAATGCAAAACAGTTCTAAAAGTGAAATTGTTTTTGATATTACAACTGCTACCAAGAAAATGTTCCTTTCTGAAATGTCAAATAGAAAACAATCAATGTCATATACCTATACTATTAATTCAACTATAGTCTAATGAGTTCATTCTGGGAAACCTATAAACAAGCCATTATCTATGCGGTTATCGTTATCGGCATAGTAGTGCTATTACGTTTCATCACAAAATTGTTTCACAACTGGTTGGAAAAGCGTTATCGCAGAAAGCATCCCAATGAAGAACCAGTAACCATCCATTTGATACAAAAAATACTCAATGCACTCTGGATTGTTTTGGGGATAATGGCACTTACGTTCATATTCATAGATAAGGAACAATATAAAGTAGCTACCGAGAATTTTAATCTCGTGTTGTACCTGGGTATTGTTGCTGTAATTACGCTGGTTGCTGTATCACTCGTTCAAACTTGGTTTAAACGCAAAATCAAGGAACGCACCGCTCAAAATGAGGATACGACCAGCTATAAGTTTTTAAGGTACATAGCCATTTTCGGTGTTTATTTTTTAGGGGGAATTTTCATTTTACTCGCTTTTGAGTCTATGCGCAGTTTTGCGGCGACAGCACTGGGTGGTGCAGGAATACTCGCGGTAGTGGCAGGTGTTGCATCACAAGAAGCACTTTCAAATTTAGTGGGTGGGCTTTTTATCATTTTTTTCAAACCCTTTAAAATAGGCGACATCATTAAGGTCACGGATACTATGGTGGGTACCGTTACCGATATTACCCTTCGCCATACCGTCATTCGTAATTACGAAAACAAGATGATTGTCATTCCTAACGCTATCATTAACAAAGAAAAGCTTATCAATTATGACCTTGGCGAACGTATGTGTTGCCAATGGATTGAAATAGGAATTTCCTATGATAGCGATGTTAATTTGGCAAAACACATTATGAGAGAAGAATGTGAAGACCATCCTAATCTTATAGACAACAGATCTGAATTAGATAAGTATAACAACGTGAAAAAAGTCATTGTAAGGGTAATCAGTTTGGACGATTCTTCGGTAACCTTACGTGCTTGGGCTTGGGCGAGCAATTTTACAGATGCTTTTGTAATGAAGTGCGATTTGTACGAGAGCATAAAAAAACGCTTTGAGAATGAAGGTATTGAGATTCCTTTTCCGCATAGAACGTTGGTATTTAAGGAAAATAACCCAAACCTTATTAAAAATAAAACATAAAAATGATGTCTCAATATCTTCTATGTATTCCAATTTTATTGGCATTGTAATAATGATCTATGTCCTAATTCAATTAATGAATTCAGAAATTAATTTTCAGAATAATAATCCCAAAAGAATCAAAACCACAAAATGAATAAAATCAACTATCTAACATTTTGCTTACTAGTATTAGCAACTACAACAATTTTTTCACAATCAACAGAAAAAACTAAGCAACCAACTGATTCCTTAAAACAAAAAACAGTTGTTGGAATAAAAGAAAAATTTCCCAGAACCCGATTCTTAAATTTTGAATATGGACAAAGTCTATCCAGAAATTTTGATTCAGAATTATTTGGGGAAGCGTTTCAAGAAGGTGATATTAAAGCACAGCAAACCTTTTCAGCCGCTGCAAATATTCCGCTATATAAAACCAGAAAATGGACCTTAACGGGCTCTCTTAACTATCAATTCAATGAGTTTGAATTTGATGGGCTGGACAATACATCTACAACCAATGTGTTTGAGCAAAATGGCATTGTAGGGTTTCATAACTTTTCTGCAGCGTTAAGTTCTACCTATTTTTCAACCTTGTTTAAAAAACCAGTTATTTATAATGCATCGTTCATTGTAGATGGTAACGATAAGGGTTTTGAGCGTATTAAAGGTTTAGTGGGCTTATCGTTTATCATAAAAAGAACCCAGCGTACAACCATAACGCTGGGTGCCATAGTTTTTGTTGACCCAACATCACAATTGCCATTTTTTCCAACATTCTCTTATAATCATAAATTTAAAAACTCTAAATGGGAAGTGGATTTTATCCTGCCACAACGGTTATTGTTTAGACGATTTGTGGGCAACAATGGTCGTTTTTCAATAGGTAGCACCTTTGGCAGCACGGGTTTTTATGTAAATGTAGATAGTCCAGGCTTTGCCGACACCTTTGAGTACAGCCAGCTTGAAATAAAATCTGGAATTATCTATGAACATCGCATTAGCGATTATCTCATAGGGACTTTTCAAGGTGGATTGCAAAACTTCATCAGTAATCGCTTGACCGAAAAAGCAGAACCCACGCAGGATTTTATCTATGAGAATAATCAGGATGCAACAGGATATTTTCAAATAGGAATTTCTATTGACCCGTTTGCAGGGAAGAAGAAATAATTAACAGAAAAACTGGTGCATTTAGGGTTGCTTTTGAAACCTTTTCAAAGGTATTCCTGCCTCAATGACATACATCATCAAAATTCTACCTTAAGCTTTGTAATTTTGTATTTAATCACTTGTCGTTCAGTTTTTAACTCGTTATGATAAAATTAGTTATACTTGCTTTTGCATTGTTATTGTGCTCATTTAGTGAAGTGATCGCACAGGATGCTATGGATTTTCAAGGACAGTTTTCTGCCCTGACAAGTTTTAGTCCAGATAACGATTTAGACTGGTTTGCAGGTGCGCGGTATATACCAGAGGTTTCTTATACGGTAAAATTGGATTCTGTTCAATCTATAGATTTTGAGGCTTCAGCAAATTTGGCTGGCTCAATTCTTTTTCATCCTTTTAGTGCATCAGAAACCAATACAGATATTGATCCATACCGCATCTGGGCACGGTATTCCCGCAAAAAATTTGAGGTACGTGCTGGACTTCAAAAAATAGATTTTGGTGTGGCTACTTTGTTGCGTCCGCTTCAATGGTTCAACCAAATTGACCCACGAGACCCTTTACAGCTCACCAATGGCGTGTATGGTGTCTTGGCGCGTTATTATTTTTTGAACAATGCTAATATCTGGGTTTGGGGTTTATACGGAAATGAAAGAACACGAGGTTTTGATGCCTTGGAAACCAATGATAGAAAACCTGAATTTGGTGGCCGCATTCAACATCCGGTCCCGCGTGGTGAAATTGGACTATCATACCACCACAGAACAGTCAATACAGCAACCTTCCCTGGACTGGAAATGCTTGATGGTATTACCGAAAACAAATACGGAATAGATGCCAAGTGGGATGTTACCATAGGTTTATGGATTGAGGCAACCTACAGCAAAAAAAGCGAAAATATTGGTTTGTTAACGCATCAATCCTTACTGAACATTGGTAGTGATTATACCTTCGCCATAGGAAATGGGTTAAATATTACCGCAGAACATCTAATCAGTTCTTTTGATGAAAGCGCTTTTGAATTCAACAATGTGGCTAATGTTTCAGCATTTTCAACTAATTATCCGCTTGGTTTTTTCGATACCCTAAGTGCTTTTTATTACTACGATTGGGAAAATAATACCAATACCGTTCTAATAAATTATGAGCATCAATTCAAAAAAATAACTGGTTATGCAATGGCTTATTACAATGCTGAAACACAACAGGGCATACAGCAAAACAATTTAGTCAACAATTTTTCAGGGCCAGGCATTCGGGTAATGCTAGTGTACAACCATTAAAACAATTATCTATGAACAGCACAATTATTAGTCTTAAAAACATTACCAAACGCTTTAAAGTTGGTGAAGGCGAGTTTACGGCTTTAAAAGACATTAACTTGGACTTTAAAAAGGGTGAATTTGCTGGTTTTGTAGGCCCAAGCGGTTCAGGCAAAACTACCTTGCTCAACATCATTGGGTCCTTAGACAGCCCTACGGAAGGGCAAGCCCTTGTAATGAACAAGGACATTGCAAAACTATCGCATAAAGAATCGGCAGCACTTCGCAACCATCATATTGGCTTCATCTTTCAGGTATATAATTTATTGCCTGTTTACACGGTGTACGAAAATGTTGAGTTTGCCCTACTGCTTCAAAACCATAGTAAAGCGAAACGTCATAAAATGGTAATGGAAGCTTTGGAATGGGTGGGATTAACAGCCATTGCAGATAAAAAACCAGATAAGATTTCGGGTGGTGAAGGTCAGCGAGTCGCCATTGCAAGAGCGATGGTCAAGCGACCAGAATTGTTGATTGCAGATGAGCCCACAGCAAATCTGGATGCCGAAAATGCACATATCATTCTTAAAATGATGAAGAAATTAAACAAGGAACTGGACACCACATTTTTATTCTCTACCCACGATGAAAAAGTGATGAAATATCTAAATAGAATTGTGCATTTACGTGATGGTTCTGTAGAAGAAGATGAAATAATTGTAAAAGAAGCGTATCAATGATGAAACTTGCATTTCAAATAGCCTATAAAAATTTAATGGGTGCAGGCTTGCGCACTTGGCTCAATGTGGCAGTATTATCGTTTGCCTTTGTCATTATCATATTTTTTAATGGTTTAATGGACGGCTGGAACAGACAGTCAAGAACAGATTCCATTGCTTGGGAATATGGCCACGGCCATTTACAAAACGATGCCTACGACCCTTACGATGCGTTTACCTTACAAGACGGTCACGCCGAAATTCCTTCAAAAGTGAAGAATGTCACACCTATCCTTGTCCAACAGGGAAACATTTACCCCGAAGGTAGAATGATGTCCGTTTTATTAAAAGGAATTGACAAAGAACAGGGCACAATTAAAATTCCAACGGAAGCCTTTACAACAAGTACCGCTCAATTTCCGGCCATTATAGGAAATCGTATGGCTGAGGCTGCCCAGCTAAAAGTTGGCGACCAAGTGTTGTTGCGGTGGCGGGATAAGAACGGCACCTTTGATGCGTCTAATATCACGATAGTAGATATTTTTGATACTACTGTGGCAAGTGTGGATAGCGGACAAATTTGGCTGCCCATTGAAACGCTTTGGGAAATGACAGGCTTGCATAATCACGCCACCTTGGCCATTGCCAATTCCAATTATGAACACGTCCCTATTGAGGGCTGGAATTTTGAAAGTCAGGCAGAAATGCTTCAAAATCTAGATGACATCATCAGTATGAAAAAATACAGTTCCTCAATATTATATATCCTACTACTTGCCATTGCCTTACTCGCCATTTTTGATACACAGGTACTTTCCATTTTCAGAAGACAAAAGGAAATAGGCACCTACATTGCATTAGGAATGACTCGTTTACAAGTGGTGCGATTGTTTACTGTTGAAGGCAGTATGTACAGTTTTTTAGCAATGATTGTGGGCTGTATTTATGGCATACCCTTATTCATTTTTTTAAACGCCAAGGGAATTGGAATGCCACAGGCTTCTCAAGAAATGGGTATTTCCTTGGCAGATAGAATTTACCCAATTTTTGGCTTGCAACTCATCGTTGGCACCATTCTTTTGGTGACTATTTCTGCAACTATCGTGAGTTATTTGCCAGCTAGGAAGATTGCAAAAATGAATCCTGTTTTGGCTTTAAAAGGAAAATTACAATGATACAATTTTTATTAAAAGGTATTATACGTGACAAAAGCAGAAGTATACTGCCCATCATTATTATTGCAATTGGTGTTGGTCTCACGGTATTATTAAGTGGATATTTGAAAGGTGCTTTTGGTGATATTATTGACCAAAACGCACGTTTTGAAACCGGCCACGTAAAAATAATGACCCAAGCCTATGCCGAAAACAAAGACCAAGTTCCCAATGACTTGGCACTTTTAGATGCATCTGGATGGATAGATACCCTACACAATGAAATACCACAAATGCAATGGGTACAGCGTATAAAATTTGGTGGCCTGATAGATGTGCCCGATAAAGACGGAAACACAAGAGCGCAAGGGCCAGCCACAGGGATGGCACTCGATTTGTTTTCGGGCAAGAGCGGTGAGAACAAGCGAATGAATCTTGAGAGTTCCCTTATTACAGGGGCATTGCCCAAAAAAGCAGGCGAAGCAATAATTGGCCACGACTTTTCGGAAAAATTAGATTTAAAGATTGGCGATGAGATTACGCTTTTTGGTTCTACGATGAATGGTAGTATGACCTTTAAAACATTTGAAATAAAAGGCACGATAAAGTTTGGCACCTCTGCAATGGACAAAGGTGCGCTAATCATTGACCTTACCGATGCACAACAAATGCTGGATATGGAAAACGCCACAGGCGAAATTTTAGGGTTCTTAAAAAGTGGGGTTTATGACCAACCAGAAGTAGATAATATTTCAGAAGAATTTAATAATGAGTATAAATTAGCAACGGACGAGTTTTCGCCAGAAATGTTTACCCTAAGAGAGCAGAACAACTTGGCGAGCCTATTGGATTATGCCGATGTAATGTCTGCACTATTTGTTTTCATTTTTGTTTTGGCAATGTCCATTGTTCTTTGGAACACAGGTTTGTTAGGTGGTTTAAGACGGTATCAAGAATTTGGCATCCGTTTGGCATTAGGCGAGTCCAAAGGAAAAATATACCGTTCTATGGTATTGGAAGCGGTTCTTATAGGCATCATCGGCTCTGTTCTGGGGACGATTATTGGCATAGCCATAACCTATTATTTGCAAGTAGTAGGTATAGATATTAGTGGTTATTTGAATAATTCGTCAATGATTATGCCTACAGTTTTACGGTCAAAGATAACACCAAGCCTGTTTTACATTGGGTTTATTCCTGGTGTTGTTGCTATGGTTTTTGGCACAATGCTGGCAGGAATTGGTATTTACAAACGCGAAACGGCCAATTTATTTAACGAATTGGAAGTATAATATAGATAGGAACGCTTTAGAATGATGACAAGAAATAGGATTAAAAAGCTAAAAAACAATAAAATGAAAACAATAAAATATATCCTTGTAATGATAGTGATCGTTGGAAGTGGTTTTGAAGTACAAGCTCAAAATCTAACGGCTAATGAAATCATTAATAAAGTAGATGACAATATGAGTTCAGAAACGCAGGTAGTCGTTTCAGATATGGTTATTTACGGAAAACGAAACAAGAGAACCGTAACCTCAAAGGGCTACACCAGAGGGAAGAACGATTCCTTTACCGAATACTTGGCACCTGCCCGCGAAGAAGGAACGAAAATGCTAAAACTGGAAGACCGCCTTTGGATTTATTCACCTTCAACAGATAGAACCATCCAACTTTCAGGGCATATGTTAAGACAGTCCGTTATGGGTTCAGATTTATCGTATGAGGATATGATGGAAGACCGAGAACTCACCGATATATATGAAGCCACCATTATTTCTGAAGAAACCATAGGCGATAGAAACACGTGGAAATTGGAACTCATTGCCAAAGTGGACGACGTGTCTTACCCTAAACGAACCATTTGGATAGATACCGAACGATTTGTGCCGTTAAAGGAAGAACTTTTCGCAAAAAGCGGACAATTATTAAAGAAGGTAGTAATGGATGATATTAAACAGGTTGAGGGGCGATGGTATCCTTTTAAAATGAATTACAAAGATGTACTCAAAGATGGCAAGGGTACCGATTTTATTGTGAAAGAGATTCAATTTAATGTTGAAATCCCTGAATACATATTTACCAAAGCTTCGTTAAAAAAGTAGCGCTACTCTCTTAAGACACTATAGAGCTTCACCGATTTACGTTTACCTTTCAATGGCAGTTCGCCTTGAAATTCAAAAGAATAACCACTTACCGGTTTTAGTTCTTCTTTCATCTTGGCCGATATGAGCATTTCTTTTCCCAACTCGTTGCATTTTTCCTGTAGGCGAGCTGCTATGTTTATAGTGTCACCGTGATAGGCAATTTCACGTTTAAGATTACCTACTTCGGCAACAACAATATTCCCAAAGTGCATTCCTGCTTTAAACTCGGGCACTACACCGTAGGTTTGTTGATAGTACTCGGCTTTTTCTAACAAGATAGCTTTAAAATCATAGAAAGCTTGCAGGCAGTTACCTTGTGCAATACCCATAGCGGTCGGCCACGTAAGTACTGCCTCGTCGCCTACGTGTTGGTATAATTCAGCTTTTGACTTCTCAACCACGTTAAGGTCGTAGAAACAATCCTGCAACAATTTGCTGTATTGTAAATGACCTATATTTTCGGCTATAGTGGTAGATGATTTTAAATCGATAAACAGAAAAATCCTATGATCTTCTTTAGGTGTATAAAATTATCCTTTTAGTAATTTCCAAAGATTTCCCTGTCCCAAACGTTTGTCTATTTCATTGAACAAACTTGTGAGTGTAATGATGATAAAAAAATAAACAAGCAACAATATAACCTGTTTTGAGAACATAATCTCTTTATAGTTCTGCCAATAAAAAGTCTCGCCAGATATCTCGTGAAATAAATAACCACCACAAAAAATGAGTGTGAAGATGATGGTTAAATAACTTATTGACGATATTAAAACCAATTTTCCCAAAGCCATATTTCTATTGACATAACGCTCAAAAACTATCTCGAATACGCCAAAAAGAATTCCAGCAATTACGCCGAGAACAAGGATAGTTGCAATTTGGTTAAACTGGGAAATGTCATTATAATCTGAAATTACTTCTTGACCATAATTTCGCAACAACGTCCATAAAAAAAATGCGGCTGTCCATATAACTATATGTTTTATTATGGTTGTAACGTATTTTGGTTTCATATCTCAAAAAGTATAATGCCTTAAATTGTGTAAGGGGAACCTACTTGCTGTAAATTCCCCCTCGACTTAATAGAGCTTGTCTAAAAACGTTTTTTAATCAAGCGCTTGTGCTATCAATCTTTATAATCTTACTGCAAAGGTTTCGGTTTTTTTCCTAAAAAAAAATGACCTAAGTCATCACAAACCATTTTAGGCATATTCATAGATGATAAATATCATTACTACCATTGACCTAAGTCACAATCCGCACCGCACGTTACGTCTAATTTTGTCTCATAAAATAATAAGAAATGAAATTTTTGAGGATACCCATACTAACATTCTTCATTTGCATCGTGCATCTTAATACAACTGCTCAGCAAGAAGTTAATTTAAGTTTAGAAGAAGCATTGGCGTTGGCAAAAAATGGGAATATAGATATTTCCATCAGCAATGCTCAGGTAGATGCAGCAAACTATGCGGTTAAAGAAGCTAAGGGAAGTGTCTTGCCCAAGTTGTCCGCAGATGCTTCTTATAACCGCAATATAGATAGACAGGTGATTTTTTTACCAGAAGCGTTTGGTATGGCAGGTTCTGCAACAGAGCTTGGGTTTGATAATGATTATAGAGCGTCGCTCAATCTTTCACTTCCAATTTTTTCAAAGGCAAACAAGAGCTTGCAAAAAATAGCCCAATCACAATTGCTATTACAACAGGAAACTGGTCGTGGCATTGAGCAGGTTGTTGTAAGCGATATCAAAAACGCTTATTTCACAGTATTGCTGTTACAAGAGGTTGTAGCTGTACAACAAAACAGGCTGGCAAATGTCTTAAAAATTCAAACAGATATTGAAAAACGCTTAAAACAAGGTCAAGTGACCGAATACGACCTTACCGCTGCACAAGTGCAAGTTGCCACAGCACAAGCAAATTTATTAGAAGCGCAGAGCAATATTCTTCCAGCAACCAATACTTTAAAATTATTAATAGGAATTGATACTACTATAAAGCTAAACCTTACCGCACCTTTAGAAATTGTTGAGAACGAATTACTGCGTTCTGAAGCGTTGAATGAAATGTTGAACAACAACAGCCAATTAAAACAATTAGAACTTGAAGCACAAATTTCAGAAAATCAACTTGAAGCAACAAGCGCAGCCTATTATCCCACACTTAACGCCATAGGAAATTACAGCTACCTAGCACAAGCAGATGATTTTGATATTTCTGAATACGATTGGGTGCAAACAAGTCTGGTTGGGTTGCAATTACAGATTCCCATTTTTAATGGAAACATTACAAAAAACAGAGTGGCTCAAGCAAAAATTGCCAAAGATATAACCCTTGAAAGACAGCAATTTGCCGAAACACAATTATCAATGCAATACAACGAACTGCGCCAAAACCTTCAATTTTCTATGGAACGAACCGAAGTGCAAAAAACAAATATGAAGCTTAGCGAAAAAGCACTTCAACTGGCTCAAAAAAGATATCAGTTTGGTGCAGGCACATTTTTAGAAGTCAATGATGCAGAACTTACTTATACCCAAGCAAGACTTAACTGGCTACAAGCCGTTTCAGACTATAAAACCACATTCTACAATTATCAACTTTTACTAGGTAACGATTAAATATAAAAACAATGAAAAAACTTAAATGGATTATCCCAATACTGCTCATCGTAGCACTTGCGGTCTATTTTATCTACAAACCGCAACTGGATGCAAAAAACCTTTCGTACACCTACACCACGTTTGAAACAGGTAGTATAGAAGCAAATGTATCAAGTACGGGAACGCTGGAAGCCATCAACACGGTTGAAGTAGGAACACAAATTTCTGGTACCATTCAAAAAATATATGTTGATTATAATGACAGAGTAAGTGCAGGACAATTACTCGCTGAGATGGATTTAAGGTTGTTACAGACCAATTTATCCAGCGCACAAGCCAATCTTGCCGTGAGCGAAACCCAGCTCAACCAAGCACGTACAGAATTTGAAAGAGACCAAAATCTCTATAACGAAAAAGTTATTTCAGAACAACAATTTACGAACTCGCAATTTACATATCAGCAGGCAAAAAGTGCTAGAGATGCCGCTAAAGCTGCGGTAAGGGCCATACAGGTAAATATGGGTTATGCGCGTATCACGTCGCCTATTAGTGGAACTGTGACCGAACGTAGTGTGGAAGAAGGCCAAACCGTTGCAGCATCTTTCTCTACACCTACGTTATTTATTATTGCCGAAGATCTTTCAAAAATGCAAATTCTTGCAGATGTAGATGAAAGTGATATAGGCTACATCACACAGGGAATGGAAGTGAGATTTACCGTGCAGACCTATCCCGAAAAACCCTTTACAGGTTCGGTGAGCCAGATTAGGTTACAGCCTATAAAAATCAATAACGTTGTGAATTACCAAGTGGTGGTTGATGTAGATAATAAGGAAAACCTACTGTTGCCAGGTATGACCGCCAACCTTGAATTTATCACGCAAGAAGCTACAAATGTGCTTTTGCTGAATAATTCAGCATTTCGTTTTCGCCCTTCCGAAGAGATGCTACAGGAAATAAAACCTGTACTACAAGAAAAAGCAAAACGCTTATTACCAGACTCTTTACAACAACGTTTTGAACGTGCTTTAAATAATGACGAAACCTATACACCAGCAAATTTCAAAAAGAAACTTCCTACTAACATTGATGGTTTTTTCTATCAAGATGAAACGGGAAAACTCGATTTCAGATTTGTAGAAATAGGCATTAAAAGCGGCTTACAATCCCAGATAGTCAAGTTTCTTGGGGACAATCCATTAAATGAAGGCGACAAAGCCATTAATAGTATTAAAACTGAAAAATAATGGCCGCCAAAAAAGTAATAGAAACAAAAAAAGTAAGTCGCGTTTTTAAAAACGGCGAGATAGAAGTACGCGCACTTACCGATGTAGATTTAATTATCGAAGAAGGCGAATTTGTTGCGATTATGGGTGCATCGGGTTCGGGAAAATCCACGTATTTAAACATTTTGGGTTGCCTTGATTTGCCATCTTCCGGCGATTATTATTTAGACGGCGTTCACGTAAACACCCTTTCTAAAAACCAACTTGCAGATATACGCAATCAAAAAATAGGGTTCATTTTTCAAAGCTATAATTTGCTTTCGCGAACCACAGCACTCGAAAATGTGGAACTTCCATTGGTGTACGACCGCACCGCAAGATTTCCCAATCCTAAGGAAATGGCAGAAAATGCTTTAAAACAGGTAGGTCTGGAAAACCGAATGTTACATAAAACCAACGAACTTTCTGGTGGCCAGCAACAAAGGGTAGCCATAGCAAGAGCATTAGTAAACGACCCAACATTAATCTTGGCAGATGAAGCCACGGGAAATCTGGACAGTAAAACCAGTATTGATATCGCAGACCTTTTTGTAAGGCTCAATGATGAAGGAAAAACCATTTTAATGATTACCCACGAACCCGAAATCGCACAGTTTGCCAAACGCATTGTCACCTTTAGAGATGGGTATATTCTTAAAGATGAACTAATAGCCAACCGTAGCACCAAGGAAAGCGCACTTAGAGATTTAGAATTAACCGCAAAATAAAAGAAGATGCGACAGTTTTTTAAAACATTCAAGGTGGCATTTAAGGCCATCAATAAAAACCGAACCCGAAGTTTGCTCACAATGCTGGGTATTATTATTGGCGTAGGTGCGGTAATTATGACGATTTCAGCTGGCGAAGGTGCCACAAAACAAGTGCAGGATCAGATATCTGGCTTAGGCACCAACCTCTTAATTATTCAGGTAAAACAAGAGCGTCGTGGTGGGATTTCGGTACGGAAGGGAAAAGAATTAAGCCCCAAGGATTATGATATTTTAAAAAACAATTCGGTATGGCTGGATAAAGTTTCGCCAATGGTGGTCGCA
>CEPR01051052.1_pt1 | contig 37475 bp, 32 predicted proteins | sample 530431 | NCBI WGS metagenome assembly CEPR01 (sample SAMEA2620078, study PRJEB7988) | marine metagenome | isolation source: saline water (ENVO:00002010), including
TTTAGTTGATACTATAAAATCACGGCAGGGTTATTAGACAGACTGACGTTGCCCACAATATGAGAAAAGCTTTGAGAATTATTGTAACTTTTGGAATTTTATTAGTCGGAAATACAATTTTCGGACAAGAATTCATTTTTAATATACACGAAAAAAATATTTCGGAAATTAGGCAAATTGAAGATAGCTTGGGGAGTGAAAAAATCCCAAATGAATCTTATTACTCTATGAGTGAAATTCAACCAATTAGTTTTCGCAGAAAAGAAAAAAATATTCCAGATTTAATTGTCCAATATGAATACAAAAAAGATTCGACCTTAAAAGAAATTTGGTACGAATGGGATGTATATAACTTTGATAAAAAAAGCAACAACAGACAATCATTAGAGTTTCAAAAAGCATTAATAGAAAAATATCTATCAATCAAAAGTACTATTTCAGAAAAGTTTGGAGCAAGTATTGAGGATAAGGGAGACTTAAGCAAGTTAGATTTGATTAATGACAAAGGTGGTCTGAAGAAAAGTGATTTATGGAAACCAAATGATAGTACAGAAATCGAAATGTATACTGTTCTTTCGAACTATTACGAGAAAAAAGGTATGGTCACTAGCAACCCAACACATCGCATTCGACTTTTCGTAAAGAATACTAAAAAAATTGAAAAAGAAACTCCTAAACTCGATAAAAAAAGAATTGATAGCCTTCAAATGTTATCCAAAAATTTTTTACGGACTTTGAGCCAAAATGAGTTAGTCAAATCAAAAGAATATCTGTCAGATTTGATTAAACAATCAGTCACGGATGAACAATTGAATATATTAATTGAAAATTTGGATTTTGACAGAGCTATAGAATTGGTTTACAGCGGAATTCAAGCTGGACTCGATGGAAGTATTTTTGCAATGCTTCAATTTAAATACAAAAATGACGTATCTAATCCGCCAAATGAACTGATTAAAATAATATTTGACAATAAAAATAAAGTTGTTGGAATACAACCAATTAAATTACAGGGAAAAGCAACTGATTAAAAAATACTGTGGGCAACACCGTGTAAAAATAATTGCTTGGTTCTTGCCTACTCGGAAAATCCTGCGGATTTTCCTCAGGTTCGTTCCATTTTTAGTAAGTTAGTGGCTTGCACACGCAACTATCCTTACACAATCACGTTGCAGCATATAACTCAAAACACAAACAATCAATTCATTAATGGAAATTTTTTGGAGTATACTTATGATCATTATCGGATTTGCTTCTATAGTTTACTCATATAAAATGAAAAGACCAAAAATCGATAATTCTTGGGATAAAATAATGACTTTGCGCGGGTATGCAGGAGGAATTATTTTTATTATTATAGGGATTGTCACACTAATTAGAGGGTGGAACTTATAAAACCGTAACTAATAAACTTATGAACGCACTAAATAACGTGCCAAAACAATATATAACTGCAGTTATGGCGGATTCGAATGCGTCCGAATCCACTCGGAATTGCTAAGACAGTGCCCAACTGAAAAACACTAAATTTATAGCCGTAACTAACAACGCAAAGTAACGCCATAGCTTATTTATAAAATGAAAAGCATTTTAGTTTATACACTTATATTTCTGTTGACAACTTGTGTTGTATCGTGTGACCGACCGAGATGTAATAACGAAAATCCAATATTTGAAAACAACAGTCCTAATTCAAAAAAATATAAAGATGAATTGGTAAGGCAATTAGATAAAATTGACCAAGAGGAATTGACATACTGGCTTCAGAAGTATGAAAAGCAAAATGGAAATGAATCCTTATATTTCCACATTCAAGGCGGAGGATTGTGTGCTATACTGCATCTATCAATGAACCATTGGGATAAAATGGAAAATATTAGGAAGAAAAAAGGAGTTGGTCGTAGAGGCGCAGAATTCACTAACCTAAAATTTGACATTGTTCAAGACTCGCTGTCCACTAAATTTATCTACTCAACATTTGACAGGTTGATTGATTAAATTTTATTTACAAGATACTTATATATAAATTAGCTAAATAGTTCGATGGTTTTCTTCTAAGTGGAAAATTTTTCAAATCAATACCAAAAGCAACAGTATTAATTTGGCTGGATTATCTAATGGAATTTACTTTGTTAAAATTCTGACTGAAAAAGGTTACTGAATTAAAAAATAATGAGATGAAAACAACACCCGAACATAACGAGCGAATGGCTACGCTGACATTTGCATCAGTATACCCACATTATATTACGAAAGTGGAAGGCAAAGGCAGAACCATAGAAGAGTTACATCAAGTTATAGCATGGCTAACGGGTTTTGACAAGAATGACCTGCAAGAAATGATTGATAAGAAAGTAACCTTTAAAACGTTTTTTGAGAAGGCTACCCTAAACCCAAATGCTACACAGATAACTGGTGTTATTTGTGGCTATAGAATTGAGGAAATTGAAAACCCGCTTACGAAACAAGTTAGGTATTTAGATAAATTGGTTGATGAATTAGCAAAAGGAAAAAAGATGGATAAAATCCTTCGAAGTACATAAAATTAAAATATTCTACTTCTCTTTCTCACACAAAACACCCCAAATAGTAATCGCCTGCTCGTCTGTATTTATTTTCACTGAATTTTCACTAACTACTTTCACCTCATCAGGATTGTTGTACTGTGCATCAAATAAGGCTGTAGCATCAAAACCCTTGCTTAAAAATTGTAGTGTTTTCCAATTGCCCTCTGAAGTGTATGTCCCTTTTTCGGAGCGTACTACGGGTTTGTCATTGGTTTCCGGTTGTGGGATGCTTTTAAAGTTTAGCTGGAAGGTATTATTTTTAAAAAAGACCAAGGAAATAGCAGCTACGCCATTACCTAAACTTTTATAGGCTACGGTTTGCTCAGTACCAAGGGTAACCTCAGCAATATTTTTCTTGCTGCCGCAGGAAGTTACCACGACAGCAAGTAAGATGATAGTTATAATATTACGCATGCTTATCGTATTAGCTTTTTATACTTGATACGTTTTGGCATAACATCGCCACCCAAACGTTTCTTTTTGTTTTCTTCGTAGTCACTAAAGCCACCTTCAAAGAAATAGACTTCACTGTTTCCTTCAAATGCTAAGATATGCGTACAGATACGGTCTAAGAACCAACGGTCGTGAGAAATGACCACAGCACAACCTGCAAAGTTTTCTAATCCTTCTTCAAGCGCACGCAACGTGTTTACATCTAAGTCGTTTGTTGGCTCATCAAGTAAAAGAACATTCCCTTCTTCTTTAAGAGTCATTGCTAAGTGCAAACGGTTACGCTCTCCACCAGATAGTTTAGAAACAGTTTTATTTTGTTCGCTTCCACTAAAATTAAAACGACTTAAGTACGCACGGCTATTCACTTGCTTACCACCCATCATTACTAATTCTTGTCCGTCACTAAAGTTTTGCCAAATGCTCTTTTCTGGATCGATATTGGAGTGCGACTGATCCACATATGCGATTTTAGCAGTTTCCCCTACTTCAAAAGTACCTTTATCAGGTTCAATCTCATCCATAATCATTTTAAAGATGGTGGTTTTACCTGCACCGTTGGGACCTATAATACCTACAATTCCAGCTTGTGGCAACTTAAAGTTAAGGTCGTCATACAATAATTTATCGTCAAATGCTTTTGAAACACCTTTGGCCTCAATCACATTTGTACCCAAACGCGGTCCATTAGGGATATAAATTTCTAATTTATCTTCAAGTTTGCTTTGGTCCTGGCTCAATAATTTATCGTAGTTATTTAAACGTGCTTTCTGTTTAGACTGCCGGCCTTTTGGCGCCATCTTAACCCATTCTAACTCGCGTTCTAATGTTTTTTGACGTTTACTGGCTTGCTTCTGTTCTTGCGCCATACGTTTCGACTTTTGGTCTAACCAAGAGGAGTAGTTTCCTTTCCACGGAATTCCTTCACCACGGTCTAACTCCAATATCCACCCGGCCACATTATCTAAAAAGTATCTATCGTGTGTTACGGCAATTACCGTCCCTTTATATTGTGCCAAATGATGTTCTAACCAGTGTACACTTTCTGCATCTAAGTGGTTGGTAGGCTCATCGAGCAATAGAACATCTGGCTGTTGTAATAGCAAACGGCATAATGCAACCCTACGACGCTCCCCACCAGAAAGAACACTTATCTTCTTGTCTTTCTCAGGTGTACGCAACGCATCCATCGCTATTTCTAGTTTGGTGTCCAATTCCCAAGCATTGGTCGCATCAATTTTATCCTGCAGTTTGGCTTGCTTGTCCATGAGCTCCTGCATTTTATCAGCATCTTCATAGACTTCCGGTAAGCCAAACATATCATTAATCTTGTTGTATTCATCCAGAACATCAACCACTTCTTTCACACCTTCTTTTACCACTTCCATCACGGTTTTATCTTCATCCAATTCGGGTTCTTGCTCTAGCATTCCCACACTGTAATTTGGTGCAAATACAACGTCACCTTGGTAATTTTGATCTTTCCCAGCGATAATCTTTAATAAAGTAGATTTACCGCTTCCGTTCAATCCTAAAATACCAATCTTGGCACCATAGAAGAAGCTTAAATAAATGTTTTTAAGTACCGGTGTCTGTGCGCTTGGAAACGTCTTGGTTACACCGGACATGGAGAAAATTACTTTTTTATCGTCAGACATGATTTTATATTCTTTACTGTTGTTGTTCTAATTAATTGAATGGCGCTACTTTTTATGTATGCCTAATAGTCTTAATACTATTGCAAGTTGCCCTGTATGGTAAGCCGTGTGCTCTATAACCAAAAGGATTTCCCGCAATAATGTATGGTCTTTCCCGGCGGGGACAAAGTTTGTAAGGGGTCTATTTTCTATTATTTGTTCTAATTGTTTTCTATCGTTTAAATAGTCTTTTTGTAGGTTTTGCCAATCGGTTTCATTCTTCGGTGCTTGCTCTTTCGGCCAATAATCATCGGGCCAATTGGAAGAACTATAAGTTTCAGAAATGCAATACTTCAGAATATCCTTTTGTGCAAACGTAATATGGTAAAATAATTCATAAAACGAATACGGTAAATTATAAGCCCGCTCCCCTACTTTTTCAAAATTAATTTCTGAAAGCAAATGCGTTAAAGGCATAAAAGCCTCTCCCCCGGCAAGGTGCTTTTGTAAAATGGTTTGGATGGTGATTTCAGAAGTCATAAAAGCAACCGCCTTGTTATACCCTTCCTTTTAGGGCATTGAAAACCCATGCAATGGCGAAAAAACCAATCCCTACAGAAGCAAAGCCCCACCCAGCGACATCGTCATATCTAAAAGCGCCCATGGCAATCAAAGCAACGCCTACTAAAATCATTATAAAAGTGGCCCAAGCCAATACGGTATTTTTATTCATCATAAATAGTTCATTCTTAAAATATGCCCTCGTACTAAATCTATTAAAAATAGGTAACACAAACAGGCACGGTTTGCTGCAACATATTAGCAAAGACAAATATCGGGAATAAAATAGAGATTTGCCGTACCAAAATGCCATAGTTTCGTATTTTTGGGGAAATTGCAACGACTATTATGGACATGACCTTTAATAAAAACGAAGACCACAATAAACTATCAGTTTCCGATCTTAAAAAGAGACTTGCCAAAGTTAAACTGGGAGGTGGCGAAAAACGAATAGAAAAACACCACGCCAAAGGTAAAATGACAGCTAGGGAACGTATTGATTTTTTACTTGACTCTAAAAAACCAAGCATTGAAATTGGTGCTTTTGCTGGCGAAGGAATGTATGAAGAACACGGCGGTTGCCCTAGTGGTGGTGTGGTAGTTAAAATTGGCTACGTAAAAGGGAAACAATGTATTGTAGTTGCAAACGATGCGACGGTAAAAGCGGGAGCTTGGTTTCCTATTACCGCAAAAAAGAATTTACGCGCACAGGAAATCTCAATAGAGAATAAACTTCCTATTATTTATTTAGTGGACAGTGCCGGTGTGTATTTGCCCATGCAAGATGAAATTTTTCCTGATAAGGAGCACTTTGGAAGAATTTTCCGCAACAACGCTGTTATGAGCAGTATGGGAATAACCCAAATTGCTGCCGTTATGGGAAGCTGTGTCGCTGGAGGAGCTTATTTGCCTATTATGAGTGATGAAGCGCTAATAGTCGACAAAACAGGAAGTATTTTCTTGGCAGGAAGTTACCTTGTAAAGGCAGCCATTGGCGAAAGCATTGAAAACGAAGACTTAGGAGGTGCCACTACCCATTGTGAAGTAAGTGGTGTAACCGATTATAAAGCCGAAGATGATAAAGATGCGTTGACCAAAATTCAGAATATTGTTTCAAAAATAGGCGATTTTGATAAAGCTGGCTTTAATCGAGCTAAAGCTTCAAAGCCAAAAGAAGATCCAAAAGAAATCTACGGAATTCTACCCAAGTCACGTACCGAACAATACGATATGGGTGAAATTATTAAACGATTAGTTGACGATAGTGATTTTGAAGAATATAAAAAGGGTTACGGTCAGACCATTTTAACCGGCTATGCACGTATTGATGGTTGGGCCGTTGGTATTGTTGCCAATCAACGAAAATTGGTGAAAACTACGAAAGCCAAAACCAAACCTAGCGAAATGCAGTTTGGCGGCGTAATCTACAGTGACAGTGCCGATAAAGCAACCCGGTTTATAGCGAACTGTAACCAAAAGAAAATTCCATTGGTGTTTTTACAAGATGTTACTGGTTTTATGGTAGGCAGTAAAAGTGAGCACGGTGGTATTATAAAAGATGGTGCTAAAATGGTAAATGCTGTAAGTAATAGTGTGGTACCAAAATTCACTATTGTTATTGGAAACAGTTATGGTGCCGGAAACTACGCCATGTGCGGAAAAGCATACGACCCAAGACTAATCGCTGCTTGGCCAAGTGCCGAACTGGCCGTAATGAGCGGAAACAGTGCCGCAAAAGTATTATTACAGATTGAAACTGCTTCGCTTAAAAAGCAAGGGAAGAAAATTACCCCAGAAGTTGAAAAGGAATTGTTTGATAAAATTAAAAACCGCTACGATGAGCAGATTTCTCCTTACTACGCCGCTGCCAGAATATGGACAGATGCTGTAATTGACCCACTCGATACCCGTAAATGGATTTCAATGGGAATTGAAGCAGCAGACCACGCGCCTATAGAAAAGAAGTTCAATATGGGAGTACTACAAGTTTAAAATGAAATTTCTATATTTAAAAAAACTTTAATATATGAGACTTTATTTTATACTTTTTTTCTTTTCTGTTGGTCTGTTACAAGCACAAGATATATCAGATTCGTTTACACACATTGAAGGGAAAAATTATATCACTTTGTCAACCTATAAAAAAACGGGATTGTTACTTACTGCCAAAGATTCTTCAAATTTTTTAATTCGTGAACGGGATACATTAGTTTTATTGACTAATCCTGAGCCTACAAGCAAAACAGTTAGTGTTCCGTATGAATATAAAGATGAGAAGTTTTTAGACCTATACAAACAGGTAGTTTTCAATTCGAACAACCCGAAAAAGAAATCTAAAACTTATATGCGGTATTGGAAAGAGCCTATCAAGCTTTACGTTCACAATACAATACCAGAATCGCATCAATCCAATTTAGTAGCGTTCACAAATTTTATTTCAGAAAATGTCGATTCTTTGAACATTCGTCAAGTATCAACCCCCGAAGAGTCTAACTTTATAGTCTATTACACAAAAAATGATACTGATAAAGATTTTGAGCCTAAAATAAATGATAATATATCAGGCTATTATGTGAATTGGAATGGCAATAACCAAATTTATAAAGCCGCAGTAAAAGTAAATACAATGAATTTAACAACTGAAGCTTTTCAGTTACTACATTTAAAACACAATTTCTTTAGAGCGTTAGGTCATTTTAATAGCTCAAAGGATTTACCTTGTTCAGATTATTTTGCTAATTGTAAAACTATGAAAGAGTTTTCAGAAAACGACTTGAGTTTATTAAAATACCACTACTCGTATGGTATTTGTAAAGGAAGTAATTTAGAAACGTTTGAAAACCAACATAAATTTTTTAAAGCACTAGTAAAAGAAGATAATGTAGGTTTACGAGTAAGCCATACAACTTCAAAGTAAGAACAATTTTTACTTTTCAACTTTAATTGGCTTAATGGCTTTTTGCCGTCCATTTACATACCTAAACCCATTTGTGCCATAAAAACCAGCTTCTTCAAGCATAATGCGAATGTCTTTTTTCCATTCAGGAATGGTAACAGTAGTATTTAATTCGATGGCATAAACCGTATTTTCATATAAAGGATAATCACCTGTTCCGGGGACTCCGCCTTGCGAATCCCACATTCCAATAGTTGGCCCTGCACTGTGGCCGTAAGTCCCTAATGGATGCGTGTATATGGAAGGCTGTAAACCCTCACTTTTTGCCTGTTGTAATGAAGCTAGCAAAATCTCATTTCCAGTTTTGCCTTCTTCAAAGTTTGATGTTAAAATATCTTGGAGCCTATTCCCTTTTTCAAAAGCTTCTTGCAAATACTGTGGTACTTCACTCTCCCCTTCTTTTAACACATACGCATGTTGTTGGCAATCTGTATTCAAAGTAATATATGAAATTCCAAAATCACAATGCAATAGATCTCCTGGAAGAATAATCGTTTTTTCTTTTGCTTTACTGAACGATTCTATATGGCTTTTTAAGGCTTCTTCACTTCGCTGAACATCTACCGTGGGATGAAACCAAGTTTCCAAGCCCATATCGGTAACTTTTTGGCGCAGAAACCAAACGACATCATCGGTAGTCGTAACACCAGGTTTAATTACTTTTTCTGAAAAAGCTTCATCAATAATATCGTGTGTAACCGAAACCAGTGTATTATACAGTTCCATTTCCTTTTCAGTTCTTGTTTCAATCCAAGCAATGGCTAACTTTTCAGCAGAAATCAATTTGTCTTCCAACTGCTTCGGCAAGGATTCTTTTAGAGCTTCGTAATCTGTATGAACCAATCCGTCTGCAATAGCAAAGTCTTCTGAAATATTAATCCCTATATTATTAGGATTTCTTTCTTCTATAAGTTCAACCAAGCGCTGCCATTGGTCAGGTTGCTTTTCTTTATCCCAAGCAGAATTAATATTGTCACCAACATCGTAACGGGCAACTGCCAATTTTTCGATTGAATTGGTGTTTTTATTTCTGTAAAAAACCAACATCGTTCTTCTACGCGCGTTAAGCCAAAGCGCAGGTAACATAGTACGCATAACAGGGTCTTCGTTATACTCACGCGAAATGAGCACCCACATATCAATATTGGTTTTATCCATAAGCTCCGGAAGCATGTTGTTAAACCTATCGGCAAGTATTTCATCTTTTAAAGTCGCTCGATCACGCTCTGGAAGTATTTGACCGAATGTAGTTAAACTGACAAGAAAGAAAAGAACAGTAATTTTTTTCATAAGTAGTAAATATGTTTAAAAATACATATTTCCATAAAAAAAGGAGCGATTTAACGCTCCTTTCAAATATAATTTAACAAGAAAATTACTTGTAACTTTTTACTAATCTAATAAACTCAGCTCGATAGCCTTCTTTATCTATTCCTCTGCCTGCTTGGGCCAACTGTATTACATCTGCACGATTTTTAGTTGAAATAAATTCTGAATCTCTAAGCTGTTGACCAAATAAAGCGACGGCAGCTGAAAACTGAAAGTCTTCTGATGTCTTCTTAATATCGGCATTGCTGTCTTTCAATGTTTTTACAATTAATTTACTTTTATCTCCGTCCGGCTCTTTATATCGAAATTTCACGGTAAGCAACTCATCCGTTTTTGAATTGGAAATTTTAGTGTTGGTGTATTTTAAATCGTCAATATCTTTTAGGTATTCACTTTTTACCCCTACTGGGATCAGCTCGTATAGAGCGGTTACGGTGTGTCCACTTCCTAATTCGCCGGCATCTTTGGTATCATCATTAAAATCTTCATCGTTTAAGAGCCTGTTTTCATAGCCAATTAATCGATACGCTTGTACTTTTTTAGGGTTAAACTCTACTTGTAGTTTTACATCTTTAGCTATGGTATAAATGGTTCCGAAGAACTCGGTTCCCAACACTTTTTTAGCCTCTTGCATGGTATCGATATACGCGTGGTTTCCGTTGCCTTTATCGGCGAGGGTTTCCATTTTGGAATCTTTATAGTTACCCATACCAAAACCAAGACAAGTTAAAAACACTCCACTTTCTCGCTTTTCTTCAATTAAATCTTCCATCGCTCTATCACTAGATGCACCCACATTAAAATCACCGTCTGTTGCAAGAATAACACGGTTATTACCATCTTTTATGAAATTTTCCTCAGCTATTTTATAAGCTAATTTAATCCCTTCACCACCTGCAGTAGAGCCCCCAGCTCTTAGCTTGTCGATAGCCTCCATTATTTTTTCTTTGTTGTTACCGTTGGTAGGTTCTAAAACGGTACCCGCGGCTCCTGCATATACTACGATGCTAACTTTGTCTTCTTCCCGAAGTTTATCGACTAGCACTTCCATAGCTGATTTTAACAACCCTAATTTGTTTTCTGAATTCATAGAACCCGAAACATCCAATAAAAACACTAAGTTACTCGCTGGTGTGTTTTCAGTCGCAATATCTTTTCCTTTTAAGCCTATTTTTACCAACTTGGTATTTGTATTCCAAGGGGAATTAGCTACTTCAGTAATAATTGAAAAAGGTTCGTTACGTTTGGGTTGTGGGTAATTGTAACTGAAATAATTGATCATTTCTTCAATCTTCACGGCATCTTTTGGTATTTTCTGTCCGTGATTGATCATTCGGCGAATGTTACTATACCCGGCTTTATCCACATCGATAGAAAAAGTAGATAACGGTGCAGTTGTTACCATTTTAAAAATGTTCTCTTCAATCTTATCGTATGATTCATTGCTGGAAACTTGGTTGTTTACTGGGTATGGAGACCGGGGAATTGGGACCCCAGACACTTTTGATCTCATAATTTGACTTGCATCATAAGCAGTAACAACAACTGACTCTAGTTGTGCTCCAGTGTGCATCTGCACATTCATAGGTTTTTTATCTTTTACCTTTCGTTCTACGGTTTCGTACCCCACATAGCTAAACTTCAATTTCTGTCCTATTTTAGCTTTTAATTCATACTTTCCATTAAAATCTGTTTGTGTTCCGTTACTAGATCCCGTTATAACTACGTTCACTCCTATTAATGGAATGTTACTCTCATCGGTTACTGTCCCGGTTACGGTTATTTCTTGTGCCTGCAGTGTAACAGCTGTCATTACCACACAAATAAGGGTTGCAAATGTCTTCATAGGGTTCTGGTTTTAAGAGTGATTCGTCAATTTTAATAGTAAACTATCAAAAATGAAACCAAAGTTTGAAACACGGTTATTTTGAAATGAAATGAAAAAAATTATTTATACTTCTGAAGAATCTCTAACAATGCAGCCCGCTTGATTTTTCCGGTTTCGGTGTAGGGAAATTTTGATAAGCTAATTACTTTTTTGGGACGTTCATATTTTGAAAGTGTTTCAAAAGCTTTGGAGTAATCAGGAATAGAATCAGATTTTGTTTCAATAACTAAAATGACACGTTCGCCCAATTCATTATGCTTTTCCGAAGCAACGATAAAAGGTTCCATTATTTTTTCGGAAAGTTTTTCTTCTACTTTTTCAGGAAATATTTTAACGCCACCGCTGTTAATTACATTGTCGTAGCGCCCCATCCAAACAAACGAAGTTGGCGATTGTAACGCTACCACATCATTGGTAATCACTTTTTCTTCGGAAATATCCGGTGCCGAAATAACCAAACAATCTCGCTCGTCTTGGGAAAATTTCACATTAGGCAATGCCGAAAATGTTTCACTACGTGCAGGACCATTAATTCGTCGTACCGCCACGTGTGTAATAGTTTCGGTCATTCCATACGTACCAAAAGCTTCGGTGGAAACTGACTGTAAAGCCTCTTCCAGTTCTTTTGAGACAGGTCCGCCACCAATGATTATTTTTTTTACTTTATTTAAATCTTTTAATGAATAATGCACTTGATACGGAACCATCGCCACAAAATCATAATCATTATCATACTGTGTTAATGCATCTTTTTCTGGAGCCACTACGTGCAAATTCCAACCCATCACCATCGCTCGTACCAGCATCATTTTACCGGCAATATAATTAGCTGGTAGACATAATAATGCCGAAGTACCTTCCCCTAACTTAAAATAGGCAGCCGTTGCTTTTGCGCTATTGACCATTGCCTTTTTTGATAATTGGATCTTTTTTGGTTTTCCGGTAGAACCTGAGGTTTTTACTTTTACAAAGTCGGTATCATCTAACCAAGCTATTATAAAATCGCCTATATGGATTTCATATTCGTCCCCCTCATTCTGTAAACTTTTTGCAAAGGCGAATAACTCCTCCTTTGTCTCATATTGAAGACCATTGAAGGTAAATGCCGAATGAAAAGGGAGTTCCATAAGTTTAAACTAAGATTCTATAATTTCTTCGGAAGGTTTTATGGGTGGCGTTACTTTTCCGAAGAGCTTTTCGCTCCAATTGGTCCATTTGTATTTCCAAGCCATGATACCTATAAAAACCGGGTACATAACCAAGACAGGAACTAAAATATCAAATCCTGCCGTAGGGTTTGAAATATCTTTTAAAATAGAATTGGTCTGAAACACTGTCCAATCTGCTGTTACCAATAATGCTGCAATTAAGTTATTACCGGCGTGAAAACCAAGGGCGAGTTCCATTCCTTCGTCCATTAAAGTTATAATTCCTAAAAAGAAACCAGTACCAATGTAATAAATCATAATAGTATTACCTAATTTATCAACCTCTGGATTAAAAAAGTGAAGTCCGCCGAAAACTACTGATGTAATAATCAATGGCAACCATCTGTTCTTTGCCATCACACCGATACCTTGCATTAAATACCCACGAAATAGGTATTCCTCAAAACTGGTTTGCAAGGGAATCATAAGAATTGCAATAACCGCTAAAATTATAAACGGTACAGCTTCAAATTGAACCACGTAATCATCGGGGTTTCCGTAATAATCAATTACCGTTAAAACAATTGTTGTGATAGCTATTAATAAAAATGAAAACCAAATACGCCCCCAATCTACTTTCTTTCTGCTTGTTGTTGCAGCAACTAAAGGCTGTTTATGAAGATATTTTACTACCACCACTACAGCAATTAATCCAAATACAAAACTTAAAAGCATTAAAAACAGTGTCAAATTAGAGTCTAAAACCGTCATTAAAGTAGCCGGATCGTCTAAGGAAGTAATATCTCCCCCTTCTTGCATTAATTTGAACGTGGCAATTAAAGCAAAAGGAATTGCTCCTAATTGAGAGACTAAAAAAATTACAATAGCGCCAACCACATAGCGCCAAGAATCGTGTAAGTAGTTAAAAGCTTGCTTTATAAACATTAAATTTCCGTTTTATTTTTATTCGTTTAGTAAGGACAGGTCCCACTGTTCGTTAGTATCATATTGTATGCTTCCGTTACATACTTTTAGGGGTGAATCTATATTATTGGTGTATAAACTACCTGTTCCTAAACCTTGTGGCAAGGTAACTTTTTTTGTAAAAGTATATTGCGAAATAGCGTTTAAACCCACATTGCTTTCTAAAGCTGATGTTATCCACCAATCTGCCCCCATTTGTTCGGCCAAATCAATCCAAGTGTCACTGCCTTGAAAGCCACCAATTAAACTTGGTTTTAAAATAATGTATTGTGGTTGTATGGTTTGTAACAGCTTCTTTTTTTCTTCGGAAGAAAATACGCCTATTAACTCTTCATCCAACGCAATAGGAAGCGGTGTTTCTTCACATAATCGCGCCATTTCCTGCCATTGTCCTTGTTTAATGGGCTGCTCAATAGAATGTAAGTTTAATTCTGATAGGATTTTTAGTTTTTCCAATGCTTCAGCTGGTGCAAAAGCTCCATTGGCATCTACACGTAACTCTATTTCGGAAGCAGAAAATTCTTGTCTGATGCTTTTCAAGAGTTCAATTTCGGTATCGAAATCGATTGCGCCAATTTTCATTTTTATACATTGAAACCCTTCTTTCAGTTTTTCTGAAATTTGCTCTTTCATAAAATTTTTATCGCCCATCCAGATAAGTCCATTTATTGGAATAGCTTTAGAACCTTTTGAAAATTCAGAAGGGAAAATTTGAAAAGGATCATCTGCCTGAAGTGATTTAAAAGCAGTCTCTACGCCTATTTGAATGGATGGAAATTCGGTTAAATTAGCATACAAATAGTCCTTTCCTTTTTCAATATTATTACAAACCCACCTCAGCTTTTCTTCATAGTCAGGGCGGTCGTCAATACTTAAGCTTCGTAGAATTCCGCATTCGCCTACCCCCCATTTTCCTTTTTCTTCAAGAATTAAAAACCAGGTTTCTTTAGTACGCAAAACGCCCCGGGAAGTTCCGCTGGGACGTTTAAAATTGAGGATGTGTTTTTTATAATGTGCTTTCAAGATAGCTTATTAGTATATTGGATTATTAGATTGTTAGATTATTTTAAGGTCGATTTGAACTTTGAAGTCATTTTAATAATTGTTTCTAAATCTTCTAATACTAGTTTACATGTTTTTTCATCTATAAAACCCAAGTCATTTGATAGTATTATTTGTGTTTCCATTTCATAGCAAGAACCAATCGCAATTTCTAAAAACCTAGCAAAATCTTTGTTTGATTTTCTTGAAGCTCCTTCGGCTATATTGGACGGAACTGATACACTCGCCCTTCGCAATTGATTTACTAAGCCAAAATTTTCAGACTCTGGAAATGACATCGTTATTTAATATATGTGTTTACAAAAGCTCTACTTTTTTTCCAGACCTCTAATTGTTTAAATCGATGCATATTTATTTATCTTAAAATCAAACTATCCAAAATACTAGAAATCTATAATTCTATCGATTCGCCAATGTCTAACAACATCAAATCTTTATCTGCATCGTAAAATTTCTTTTTGGCTTCTTCGTGATCAATTTCTATATAGCCAAACGTATCATAATGTACGCCCAATACTTTGTCACATTCTATAAAATCGCACGCGATAATTGCATCGTCTACACTCATCGTGAAGTTATCGCCAATGGGTAAAATAGCAAGATTCAACTTGGTTTGCATTGGGATGAGTTTCATGTCCATAGTCAGCGCTGTATCGCCTGCAATGTAAATGTTTTTATGTTCGCCTTCAATTACAAATCCGCCGGGTTGTCCGCCATAGCTACCATCTGGGAATGAACTGGTATGAATTGCATTTACATATTTTACATAACCAAAATCGAACTGCCAACCTCCGCCGTGATTCATGGGATGAACGTCAAAGCCTTTTTCTTCGTAATGATTGGCAATTTCAAAATTACTAACGATAGTCGCACCTGTATTTTTTGCAATAGCTTCCGCATCCAGAATATGATCTTGATGTGCGTGTGTCAGTAAAATGTAATCAGCTTTTAGATCGTTGATATCAACTTTATCTTTTGAAAGGTCATTTCCTGTTATAAAAGGATCTATAATTAAATGTTTTCCGCCAACTTCAATGGCAAGACTGTTTTGACCGTAGAATGTAATTTTCATGGGTGTTGGTTTTTTCTTTAAATATACTAAGCATAGTAAAGAAAACCGTTAAAGTTATTCAAAAAAAGGCTATAAGCTTACTGTAATAAAAAAAAGTATAGCGAATAAGAACGTGCTTAAGGCAACTTTTTTCAGTTCTGGGTCTAACAGTGCTGGCGAATCGTTTTTATATACCTTAATTACATTTAAAAACAGCGGTATAAAAGCCACTAACGGAATAAATTCCATTACCGTTTCTGCCTTTAGTAAAAAGTAAAGCAATGCAATAAGAAAACCTACCATTATTAAAGAAGCATGGTAGTGCTTACTCTTTACGCCGCCTAAAACTACAGCTAATGTTTTTTTATTCACTTTGGCATCAGACAGGCGATCTCGCATATTGTTTAGGTTTAGAACGGCCGCACTTAACATTCCTATTACTAGTGCCGGCATAAACACTAAATCTCCAAGGCTTTTGCTGTATAAAAAGTAACAACCCATTACGCCTAATAAACCGAAAAAGAGAAATACAAACAAGTCGCCCATTGCTCTGTAGCCATATGCTTTTTTACCAACCGTATACGTAACAGCCGCTATAATAGCAGCAATACCCAGGTTGAAAAATATAAAAGAGAGTAAAAAGTTTTCGTTACCAAAAGCACTAAAAATTAACATCGTAGCAATTAAAAGCGTTAATGCTGCTGTGATAATCATACCTATTTTAAGTTCTTTCGCATTTAGCAAACCACTTTGCATTGCTCTTGCAGGCCCTACTCTATCGGCATTATCAGTCCCTTTTACCCCATCGCCATAATCGTTTGCAAAATTAGAAAGTATTTGAAACCCCAATGTTGTTATAATTGCGAGAATACAAATAGTAAGGTTGAAATTTTCTTCGGAAATAGCCACAGCACTCGCTGTAAGAATCCCTGAAATAGATAATGGTAGTGTTCTAAGTCGGGCTGCAGAAACCCAGGCACGTAATTTCGTCATGCAATCAAAAATTTAAGCAGCACAAAAATACAGTTAAAATTTGTTTTTGTATTTTTAATTTCTACTAACAATTAACTAACAATTAAAAAAAAACATGAACGCTGCTTACCATTTTGCCCTTTTGTTTTTACGCTTAACTTTTTCGGGGATGATGCTCACACACGGTATCCCAAAATTATTAAACCTCATCCAAGGTGATTTAGAATTTGGTGACCCTATTGGCTTAGGACCAACCGCTACTTTAGTTTTAGCAGTGATTGGTGAAGCTATTTGTCCATTGCTGATTATTTTAGGAATTAAGACACGAATCGCCGCAATACCAACTATTATCACAATGGCAATCGCTGCTTTTTTAGTACATGGAAGTGATCCCCTTGCCAGAAAAGAGTTGGCTTTGCTATACCTTTTTGGTTTTATAGTAATTGCATTGTTGGGGTCGGGACGGTTTTCATTGGTCAGAAAATAATACTTAAAAAAAAGTGTTTAATTGAATATTTTGACCAACATTTCTTTCAGTAAGTCACCTTGTTCAATATTGGCAGCACCTACTCCTTTGCTTTTCATATCGACCTCACGAATACTACTGATGATAGCACTCACTTTTTTCATTGGGTAATTTCGTGCGGCAAGCTGGTAATCTTTAATGAAATAAGGACTTACGCCCAGTGCTCTTGCAGCTTGGTTTTTATCGTTTAAAGCGTGGTATTTCAACAGTTTTGAAAAGAATGAATACAATAACGCTACCGTCATTACCATTGGGTTATTTTTAGGGTTTTGCCCAAAATACTGAACTATGGAATAGGCTTTTTTAATATCCCTTGCCCCTATTGCATTTTGAAGCTCAAAGTTGTTGAAATCTTTACTTATCCCTATGTTTTTTTCTATCAATTGCGGAGTAATTTGCTCTCCAGGTTGTATTATTAGTTGTAATTTTTGAAGTTCGTTATTTACCTTACTTAGATCGTTACCTAAAAATTCAGTTAGCATTTGGGCTGCTTTGGGCGTAATCGTGTAACCCTTGCCCGCCAGTACTCTCTTTATCCAATCGGGCACTTGGTTTTCATATAATTTTTTGCTTTCAAAAAGAACACCGGTTTTCTTAATCTCTTTGGCCAACTTTTTTCGAGCATCTAGTTTTTTGTATTTATAACAGAATACCAAAACTGTAGTAGGCTGTGGATCTTTTACATAATCCACCAAATTTTCTATAGTTCGAGAAAGGTCTTGCGCTTCTTTTACGATCACCACTTGCCTTTCAGCCATCATGGGATAGCGCTTGGCATTACTCACAATCTCGTCTATGGTAACATCACGACCGTATAATACCATTTGATTAAAGCCTTTTTCCTCTTCTGAAAGAATTTTGTCTTCAATAAAGTTTGCAATACCATCAATATAATAGGGCTCTTCTCCCATTAAAAAGTAAATGGGCTTAATATTTCCACTTTTAATATCGTTAATAATGGTTTTAGCTTTATCTAAGGGCATAGTTAGGTGTGATGTTTTTAGATATGAGACTGAGGTTTATAATAAAAAACGTTTCGGACAAATTTTGAACCTACTAAAGGAAACCGTTACTTTGTTGTATGCAGCAACTAAATTTTCCGAAGTATTCATTTCGTTTCAAAAGTAGCGAAAACAAAACATTGATCTTTGACGAAATTAGGAAAAAATTTATAATCTTAACTCCTGAAGAATGGGTTCGGCAACATGTAGTTCAGTTTTTGATTTCAGAAAAAAAGTATTCGAAATCATTAATTAATGTTGAAAAACAACTTAAGGTTAAGGATACGATAAAACGGTATGATGTGGTAGTCTATAATCGAGACGGAAGCATTTTTTTAATTGTAGAGTGTAAAGCGCCTTCTATTCCTATAACACAACAAACTTTTGATCAAATTGCACGATACAACTTGGTCGCTAACGCTACGTATTTAATGGTCACAAATGGATTAGAACATTATTATTGCCAAATGGATTATAAAAATGAAAAGTATATTTTTTTAAGGGATCTTCCTTTTAAGTAAGACATTGGAATCAGTCTTGATTCTTTAATTTCATTTGATATAAATCAAAACCCTGTGCCCAGAAATTCTTTTCAATATTTTCTAATGTAAAGCCCATTTTTTCGTAGAACTGATACACAGGTTGGCTCGTTCTCACTTCAATTAACTCTACTTTTTGATTCCCTTTTAAGTGATTAATGCGATGTTGTAGTAACTTCTTACCTATTCCTTTTCCTTGTGAATTTGGACTAATTATATCCCACGAAATTCTGGCAATTTTTTCTGTAGTACGGTAATTAATTCCACCAGAGCCAATTATTCTATTATCTTCTTCAACTACAAAATAGTCTTCTATTTCGTGCTCGAGGTAATGATCTAAATCTTTTTCTTCAGAAGCGTCAAAAAATTCAGGAATGTTTAATTGTAAAAGCTCTAGTACTTTTGGTTTATCCTTATATGAATATTCTCTAATCATTCTTTTAAATGATCTTTAATTAGCTACATCGCTTATAAATTTAATTCGGTAGAGACGTAGTTCTTCTTCGTCATAATCACCGTCAAATTCTTCCATAGCATCATTTATTTTATCGGTTTCGGCTTCTAGAAAATAATCGTGTATTTCCTCTTGTTGGTCTTCGTCTAGAATGTCTTCCAGCCAATAATCTATGTTGAGCTTGGTCCCGCTGAATACAATAGCTTCCATTTCTTTTATGAATTCATTCATGTCCAATCCTTTTCCATTAGCAATGGTATCTAAAGGAAGTTTTTTATCTACATTCTGAATAATATACAACTTTAGGGCACTGTTGCTTCCTGTGGATTTTACGACAAAATCGTCGGGGCGTAAAATGTCATTTTCTTCAACATACCGTTCAATCAATTCGATAAAGCTTTTCCCAAATTTTTTCGCCTTGCTTTCCCCTACTCCATGAACATTTGAAAGTTCATCCATTGTAATAGGGTACTTTAACGCCATATCTTCTAACGAGGGGTCTTGAAAAATAACAAATGGAGGCAAGTCTTTTTTATCCGCCACTTTTTTACGTTCGGCTTTCAATAACTTAAACAGATTTTTATCTGCTCCGTCTCCTGCTTTTTGATTGGTGACAATAGCATCGTCATTAGCTTCTTTAAAGCTGTGATCTTCGGTCATCATAAAACTGGAAGGTGATTTCATAAAATCTCTTCCCTTGTCGGTTAACTTAACTACACCGTAGGTTTCTATGTCTTTCCTTATAAGTCTAGCGACCAATAATTGTCGTAAAAGAGCCATCCAGTAAGATGCTTCTTTTTCTTTTCCCGTACCAAAAAAAGGTTGTGTATCGGTTCGGTGTGATTTAATCATTGCATTGGTTTTACCTACCAATACGTTTACTATTTCTTTGGCTTTGTATTGCTGCTTGGTTTTTTCTACAATACTCAATAATAATGATATATCTTCTTTGGCTTCGTGTTTCTTTTTGGGGTAACGCATATTGTCATCCATATCGCCACCTTCTCCTGTTTTGTTATCAAATTTTTCACCAAAATAGTGAAGAATGAATTTTCTACGGGAAATTGACGTTTCAGCAAACGCTACAACCTCTTGTAAAAGCGCGTGGCCAATTTCTTGTTCGGCTACAGGCTTTCCACTCATAAATTTTTCGAGCTTTTCTATGTCTTTGTAACTATAAAAAGCCAAACAATGTCCTTCGCCACCATCACGGCCTGCGCGACCAGTTTCTTGGTAATAACTTTCAATACTTTTTGGAATATCGTTGTGAATCACAAACCGTACATCGGGTTTATCGATCCCCATACCAAAAGCAATCGTAGCCACCACAATATCGGTATCTTCCTTTAAAAACATATCTTGATGCTTTACCCGGGTTTTGGCATCTAGACCTGCGTGGTAGGGCACGGCTTTTAATCCGTTCACCTGAAGGGTTTGAGCAAGTTCTTCTACGCGTTTTCGGCTAAGGCAGTAAATAATCCCACTTTTGCCTTCGTTCTTTTTTACAAAACGAATAATATCGGCATCTACATTTTTTGTTTTTGGCCTTATTTCATAGTATAAATTAGGACGGTTAAAAGAAGCTTTAAAAGTATTGGCATCTTGAATGCCCAAGTTTTTTAAAATATCCTCTTGTACTTTTGGTGTTGCTGTTGCCGTAAGCCCTATTATGGGAATATTATCGCCAATGCGTTCTATAATTTTCCGAAGGTTTCGGTATTCAGGCCTAAAGTCGTGTCCCCACTCGCTTATGCAGTGAGCCTCATCGATTGCCATAAAAGAAATGGTTTGCCCTTGCAGAAACTCAACATATTCATCTTTTGTAAGCGATTCTGGTGCAACATACAGCAATTTGGTAATACCGTTTGCGATGTCACTTTTTACTTTTTTGACCTCTGTTTTGTTTAATGAAGAATTTAAAACGTGGGCTATCCCTTCTTCCGAAGAAAGCGAACGCAATGCATCCACTTGATTTTTCATTAAGGCTATTAAAGGTGAAACCACAATGGCCGTACCATCCTCAATTAGTGCTGGAAGTTGGTAACAAAGGGATTTACCGCCACCCGTAGGCATTATAACGAAAGTATTGTTGCCGCCCAGGATGCTTTTAACCACTTCTTCTTGAAGTCCTTTAAAAGAACTGAATCCAAAATATTGTTTGAGTGCTGCGTATAATTCGGTATCGGTCACGCTGCTATATAAATTTTTAATTAATAATAAAAAGGAAGTAAAATTAAATTGCCATAACACTGAACAATTGTAATTTTGCAACCAACAATGTAAAACGTATCTTTAAACAGAAGTTTAAACCTGTTAGTGCATTTTAAATTTGCATTTTCAATATACTAAATTCTGAAACAGTTTCAAACATTCAAAAGCTTAAAATTTGAACAAAGAACAACAAATAATTGCCGTAGCAAGAAAAACCATACAGACTGAAAGTGAAGCTATTGCAAATTTATCCTCTTTAGTTGACGCTGAATTCGCCGCTGCAGTTGACTATATTTTTAACTCGCAAGGAAGGGTTATAATTACTGGGATAGGCAAAAGTGCAAATATTGCAACCAAAATAGTCGCCACATTAAATTCAACTGGCACTCCCGCCATTTTTATGCATGCTGCCGACGCTATTCACGGCGATTTGGGGACTATACTTGAAAATGATGTTGTCATTTGTATTTCAAAAAGCGGAAACACTCCTGAGATAAAAGTACTCGTTCCATTAATAAAAGCTAGCAATAACAAATTGATAGCTATAACCTCTAATAAAGATTCATTTTTAGGCCAAAAAGCAGACTATGTACTTCATGCTTATGTTGAAAAAGAAGCTTGCCCCAATAACTTAGCACCCACTACAAGTACCACAGCACAACTGGTAATTGGTGATGCCTTGGCAATGGCTTTGCTGGATCTGCGTGGTTTTTCAAGCAAAGATTTTGCAAAATTCCATCCGGGAGGATCTTTAGGAAAAAAATTATACTTACGGGTAAGCGACCTTACCTCATTAAATGAAAAGCCAGAGGTACACCCTAACACCGAACTAAAGGATGTGATTGTTGAAATTTCAGAAAAAATGCTAGGCGTTACAGCTGTTATTGAAAACGGATCCATTGTCGGGATCATCACAGATGGAGATTTACGTAGAATGTTAAGCAAAATGGATAACCTAAAAGGGATAACGGCAAAAGATATTATGACCAAAAACCCAAAGAGAATTGAAAATGATGCGATGGCCGTAGAGGCTATTAAAACGATGGACGATTTTGGTATTACGCAATTATTAGCCGAAAAAAACGGAAAGTATACGGGTATTGTTCATATTCATAACCTTACTAAAGAAGGCATTATTTAATGGCAAAACTACTTGAAAACCCCAATCCTGGAAAGGAAATGTCCTTCTTGGACCACCTGGAAGAACTTCGCTGGCATTTAATTCGCTCAACTGCCGCCGTGGTTATAGTTGCCACGCTGGCATTTATTGCTAAAGATTTTATTTTTGATGTTTTGTTATTTGGCCCAAAAAGTGCCAATTTTCCTACCTATCGCCTGCTTTGTAAAGCAGCTCAATTTATAGGTATGGACAGTTTTTGTTTTGATGAGTTACCGTTCCGTATTCAAAGTAGAACGATGTCGGGACAGTTTTCGGCCCATATTTGGACTTCAATTACCGCAGGGATTATTGTAGCTTTCCCATACATTGTTTATGAATTTTGGAAGTTTATAAGCCCAGGCCTCATGCCTAATGAGCGAAAAAACAGTAGAGGTTTTATCTTCGTTGCTTCGTTTTTGTTTTTTATTGGTGTATTGTTCGGGTATTATGTAATAACACCACTTTCTATCAACTTTTTGGGAAACTACCGTGTAAGCGAAGAGGTTTTTAATGATTTTGATTTAAGCAGTTATATTTCATTAGTGCGCGCTTCTGTATTGGCCAGCGGACTTATTTTCCAGCTTCCGATAGTCATCTACTTTTTAACCAAAGTAGGGTTAGTAACACCCGAAATACTTCGGAAATACAGAAAATTTGCATTAGTGATCGTACTAATCATTTCAGCAGTAATTACCCCACCAGATATTGCCAGTCAAGTAATAGTAGCAGTTCCCGTGGTTATTTTATATGAAATAAGTATTTATATCTCAAAAGCGGTTCTCCGCAAACAAGCAAAAGAAGCTAAGAAAAATGGAAAATAATATTGTAGAAGAATTCAATGTGTATCGGTCAAAAATGAACGATGCGATATTAAAGGACAACAACAAAATAATAAAACGCATTTTTAACCTGGATACCAATGCGTTTGCTGAAGGTGCGCTATCCAAACGGACTAAAGAGTTAATAGGCCTAGGAAACTCCATGGTATTACGCTGTGATGACTGCGTGCGGTATCATTTGGAAGCTTGCTATAAGCTTGATGTTACAAAAGAAGAAGTGGTAGAAGCTTTAAGTGTTTCCTTACTTATTGGAGGCACGATTGTAATTCCACACTTACGAAGAGCGTATGAATATTGGGACGCTTTAGAAAAGGCTTCAAAATAATCAATTCTTTCTAGTGTAGGTATTTTAAAAGGTTGGCACTGCTAACAATAGTTAACAAAACAATAAGATAGCCAACCTTTTAAAAGCCTTGTATATTCGCTATATTTGCAATTCTGAAAATGTAAGATTAACCTCCAAAAACCAAACAATCGCAATGACAAAAGCTGCAAAAATTATATATACAAAAACGGACGAAGCTCCTTATTTAGCAACACATTCATTACTTCCTATAATTGAAGCCTATACTGCGCCTTCAAACATAAAAATCGAAACTAGAGATATTTCGTTAGCAGGAAGAATTTTAGCACAATTTTCTGAGTACCTAAATGAAGATCAACGTGTAAACGATGCACTTGCCGAATTAGGTGAACTTGCTAAAACACCAGAGGCTAATATTATCAAACTTCCTAATATTAGTGCTTCTATGCCTCAATTAACTGCAGCTATTTCTGAATTACAGTCCAAAGGGTATAACTTACCAGATTACCCAGATGACCCTAAAAATGATGAAGAAAAGAAGATTCAATCTCTTTACAATAAAGCAAAAGGAAGTGCTGTAAACCCAGTATTACGAGAAGGTAATAGTGACCGTAGAGCGCCAAAAGCCGTTAAAAACTACGCAAAGAAAAACCCGCACCGCATGGGTAAATGGAGCAGCGATTCTAAAAGCCACGTTTCAACCATGAGTCAAGGTGATTTTTTCCACAATGAAAAATCAGTTACTATCAATGCCGATAGTAGTGTAAATATAGTTCATACCGATGCAAATGGAAAAGAAACCGTTTTAAAAGCTTCAATTCCTGTATTAAAAGGCGAAGTAATTGATAGCACCTATATGAGTAAAAAGGCTTTATTGACCTTTTTAAAAGAACAAGTAAAAGACGCCAAAGAGAAAAACATCTTGTTTTCATTACATATGAAGGCAACAATGATGAAAGTGAGCGACCCAATTATTTTTGGGCATGCAGTACGTGTTTATTTTTCTGAATTGTTCGACAAATACGGTGACACTTTTAAAGATTTAGGAGTTGATGTAAATAATGGTTTTGGAGACTTATTAAACGAAATAGGAAGCCTTCCAGAAGCAAAACGTGAAGCAATCCTAAACGACATCAATAGCATTATGGATGAAAATCCAGACCTCGCAATGGTAAACAGCGATAAAGGTATAACGAATTTACACGTGCCAAGTGATGTAATTATCGATGCTTCTATGCCGGCGATGATTCGTACTTCTGGACAAATGTGGGATAAAAACGGGGATACCAAAGACACCAAAGCTGTAATTCCAGATAGTAGTTATGCACCGTTGTATCAAGCTACAATTGACTTCTGTAAAAAACACGGAGCGTTCGACCCTACTACAATGGGAACTGTTAATAATGTTGGGCTAATGGCTCAAAAAGCAGAAGAATATGGTTCGCACGATAAAACATTTGAAATTTCTTCAGAAGGAAAAGTAAGCGTAGTTGATGCCAAAGGAAATACGCTAATGGAGCATAACGTTTCCGAAGGTGATATTTGGAGAATGTGCCAAGTAAAAGATTTACCGGTTCAAGACTGGGTTAAATTAGCTGTAAGTAGAGCGCGTGCAACTGGATGGCCAGCAATTTTTTGGTTAGATGAAGATAGAGCTCACGATGCCGAATTAATTAAAAAAGTAAACAAATACCTTCCAGAGCACAATACTGACGGTTTAGATATAAAAATCCTTTCTACAGAAAAAGCAACCGAATATACATTAGAACGAGTTAAAGCCGGTGAAAATACAATCTCGGTTACCGGAAACGTACTGCGCGATTACCTAACCGATTTATTCCCTATTCTAGAATTAGGTACCAGTGCAAAAATGCTTTCCATTGTTCCTTTAATGAATGGTGGCGGGTTATTTGAAACTGGAGCCGGTGGTTCTGCGCCTAAGCATGTGCAACAGTTTTTAGAAGAAGGACACCTTCGGTGGGATTCGTTAGGTGAGTTTTTGGCCCTAGCAGTTTCTTTAGATCACTTAGGTGACACCTATAGCAATGAAAAAGCAAAAGTACTAGCCGAGGCTTTAGATGAAGCCACTGAAATGTACTTAGACAATAAAAAATCGCCGTCAAGAAAAGTTAACGAACTTGACAACAGAGGAAGTCATTTTTACTTAGCCTTATATTGGGCACAGCAATTAGCAAACCAAGATAAAGACGATGTACTTAAAAATCGCTTTACCCCTATTGCTAAAAAACTTTCTGAAAACGAAGAAGCGATTGTAAATGAGTTAAACGCTGCACAAGGGAGCGCAGTTGATATTAATGGCTATTACAAACCAGACGTTGACAGAGTCTATGCAGAAATGCGGGCAAGTAAAACACTGAACGATATACTTTCAGAAATTAAATAATTTACTTAAAAAGCCTTCAATTATTTTGAAGGCTTTTTATTTACTTTCATCAATCATAAACACAAAATCAAACTTGAAAAATATATTTCTATGCTTCTTTTTTCTTGCTAGCATTTCTTTGTTTGCCCAAGAAAAATATACCCTTAGCGGTACCGTTTCGGCAGTGGAAAGTGGCGAAACACTTATTGGAGTAAACATTCTTATTCCTTCATTACAAACTGGAACGACTACAAACGAATATGGCTATTATTCCATAACGCTACCTGAAGGTGAATACGAAATCTTTTATAGCAGTCTTGGTTTTGCCACGCAGCAAACTACGTTATCACTTTCAGAAAATATTCAAAAGAATGTTTTTTTAGAAAATAGTACTGAATCACTAGATGAAGTATTGATAAAAACTGATGTAGAAGCACTCAATATTAGAAAGCCTGAAATGAGCATTAATAGGCTTTCTGCTAATACCATTAAAAAAATTCCGGTGGTTTTAGGTGAGAAAGATGTTATTAAATCTATCAAATTACTTCCCGGCGTTACGGGAGCTGGCGAAGGCTCTAGCGGATTTAACGTGCGTGGCGGAGCGGCTGATCAAAACCTTATTTTACTGGACGAAGCTACACTGTACAACAGTGATCACTTATTCGGTTTCTTTTCAGTTTTTAATCCCGATGCCATAAAAGACCTTACACTCTATAAAGGTGGAATTCCGGCGCGATATGGCGGGCGTGTTTCTTCTGTATTGGATATTTACCAAAAAGATGGAAGTAAACGTAAATTTGGTGCGACAGGTGGTATCGGCCTAGTAGCGAGTCGTTTGTTATTAGAAGGTCCCATTAAAAAAGATACCGCTTCCTTTTTAGTCGGCGGTCGTAGTAGTTATGCCCACCTTTTTCTACCCTTGTTTGACAATGACAACGTGGCGTATTTCTATGATTTGAACACAAAAATTAGTTATAACCTGAATGAAAATAACAAACTTTTCCTCTCAGGATATTTTGGAAGGGATGTTTTTGATATTGCCGATAGCTTCTCAAATAGCTTCGGAAATACGACTTTAAACCTACGATGGAATCATCTTTTTTCTGAAAAATTATTCTCTAACCTCTCCTTAATCTATTCCGATTATTATTACGGTTTAGAACTGAGTTTCGTAGAATTTGATTTTGATAGCGGTATCCGAAATTTCAATCTAAAATACGATTTCACACATTTTCTATCAAATAACATTGAATTGCGCTACGGTTTGAATAGTATTTACTACAAATTCAATCCCGGAGATATAAAACCTACTACCGAAAGTTCAGGAATTAATCCTTTTAAATTGACAGATAAATACGCTTTTGAAAATGCTGTGTACGCAGAAGTCGAAATAGAACTGACCGACAAACTGGCCTTTCAGGCAGGACTTCGACTTTCAACGTTCAATAGATTAGGACAAGATGAATTAAATATTTATGAAAACGACAATCCCGTTACCTACGATGAGAGTTTAGACATCTATCAAAAAGCAACGCCAATAGATACGGTATCCTTTAGCAGAAGTGAAACCATAAAAAGCTTTGCCAATTTAGAACCTCGTTTTTCCATTGCGTATCAATTAAACGATATATCTTCTGTGAAAGCAAGTTATAATCGAACTGCGCAGTATATTCATTTAATAAGCAACACCACCGCCCCTACTCCTTTTGATATCTACGCTCCTAGCGGAAAATACATAGAACCACAATTGGCCGATCAAGTAGCTATAGGCTATTTTAAAAAGTTTAATCGGTATTCTTTTGAAATTGAAAGCTTCTACAAAACCGTTGACAATCGATTGGATTATGTAGACGGTGCCGATTTGATTGCCAATAATGCTGTAGAACAAATTTTGCTGAACGGAGAAGCTAGAGCTTATGGATTAGAGGTTTTATTCAGAAAAAACGAAGGAAAATTACAAGGATGGATTGCTTATACGTTATCAAAAAGCGAGCAGCGCACCCCCAGGAGAACACCTGAAGAAATTGGTATTAACAACGGGCAATGGTACAATTCCCCTTGGGATAAAACCCACGATATTTCCATAACGGCGCAATACGAATTATCTAACAAATGGTCTTTTGGGGCTAATTTTATCTTTCAAACTGGGCAACCTGTCACTTTTCCTAATGGCCAATATGAATTTAACGACCTAACAATACCGGTTTACGAAAGCAGAAATAGCAGTCGCTTGAATAGTTTTCATCATTTAGACCTTTCGGCTACTTGGACACCAAAACCCAATTCCACTAAAAGATGGAAAGGCGAATGGGTTTTCAGTATTTACAATGCCTATAATAGAATGAACGCAGCTTCTATTTCTTTCAGGGAAAACACTGATATTAATCGTAACGAAGCTGTTCGGCTATCTATTTTCGGTATCATTCCAGCGGTAACGTATAATTTTAAATTTTAGATGATGAAGAAATTTTTAATAGGTATTATTTGCCTCGGAATATTCAATTCGTGTGAAGAAGTGGTCGATGTAGATTTAAATGAAGGAAAACCAAAGTTAGTTATTGATGCCGAAATCACTAAAAATATAGAAAATGATTCTTCTGTAGCGCGCGTTAAACTCAGCACCACAGTTCCATTTTTTGATAATGAGATAAATCTTGTAAATGATGCTACGGTTACCATCACAGATGAAAACGGTACAGTCTTCACTATAGAAAATACTTCAGAAGGAATATATGAATATCAGGATTTTAATCCGCAACCCGATACAGATTATACGTTAGAAGTAATTTATAACGATGAAGTCTATTCGGCTACTGAACAACTGCAACCTGTTGTTCCATTAGAATTTGTAGAACAACGAAATGATGGTGGTTTTGACGGAGAAAGCATTGAACTAAAAGCCTTTTTTACCGATCCCGCTAACGTTGAAAATTATTACTTTTTTGAAGGATTATCTTCCAGAGGAAATGTCTACGATGCTCTTGATGATGAGTTTTTTGATGGGAACCCCATTTTCGGTTTCTATGTGGTTGACGATTTAGAAACGGGAGACGAAGTAACTTTTTTCTTGCACGGCGCTAATGAGCAATTCTATAACTTTATGTTTATTTTATTGCAGCAGGGAAGCGATGACAGCGGCGGTCCATTTGAAACCCAACCCGCTACCGTTCGAGGTAATCTTGTGAATGAAACAAACCCAGATAATTTTCCATTGGGCTATTTTCGTATTTCTGAAACTTCTATTTTAAATTATACGGTACAGTAAAAACGTTAGTAATTGTAAGTATTGTAACTTTGCAGCATGACCTTTAAAAAAACAACCGAAGCAGATTCTCACTACGACCATCTAGAAAAGATGAGCGTTTCTGAAATGTTACATAACATCAACAAAGAAGACAAAACGGTTCCCTTAGCGGTTGAAAAAGCACTTCCAGAAATAACTATTCTAACTGAAATTGTTTCAGAAAAATTAAAAAATGGAGGTCGTCTTTTTTACATTGGCTCTGGTACTAGCGGACGATTAGGAATAGTAGATGCAAGTGAATGCCCACCTACTTTTGGCGTACCACACGGAATGGTAATCGGTCTGATTGCGGGTGGCGATAAAGCTATTCGTGATGCAGTGGAATTTGCCGAAGATTCTGAAAACCAAGGTTGGGACGACCTTAAAAGCCATGATGTTTCAGAAAAAGATGTCGTTATTGGCATTGCTGCTTCAGGAACTACCCCTTATGTAATTGGTGCTTTAAAAAAGTGTAACGAAAATAATATTTCTACTGGCTGTATTACTTGCAACGAAGGAAGCCCATTGGCAACTACAGCTAAATTTCCGGTAGTAGTAACCGTTGGACCTGAATTTGTAACGGGAAGTTCTCGAATGAAAGCCGGTACTGCTCAAAAATTAGTATTGAACATGATTTCCACAGCTGCAATGGTTCAATTGGGAAGGGTAAAAGGAAATAAAATGGTAGATATGCAATTGAGCAATAACAAATTGGTTGATCGCGGTACTAGAATGATTATGAGCGAATTGGGTATAACTCAAGAAGAAGCTTCAAAACTATTACAACAACACGGAAGCGTTCGAAAAGCTGTAAAAAATTACAAAAATTGAAAGACACCAACCAAAAACATACCAATAAACAGTTTCTGATAAAAGGTCTAAAGCGGCTCGCAGTAGCCCTACCGTTATTGGTTTTGACCACCTACCTTTTCACTTTCGCCTTTTTAAATAAAGAGACAATCCCTTTGTACATTGTTTTACCGCTCGCCATTCTTGCCATGGCAGCAACAATTTACCTTCTCTTTAATGGAATAAAATGGATATTAAGTGCTCTTTTTGGCAAAAAATAGTGCTGATCTTTTTGTGACCAATTTCTAAATAAGGCTCAGAAAACTTGTCTTCCCCACATTAAAAATACTTTTATACCTTTATGTATAGAATGCATTGGTATGAAAACCATCCATATAGAAACACTTCTATTTATTTTTTTTCTTGCATTTATTTGCAATATAGCAACTATTGCCCAAGAAATTAATTTAACAAAAAAGCAAGTTTCTTTTCGCGAATTGACTGTTAAACAAGGGCTATCACAAAATAGTGTGGTAAGTATTGCTCAAGACAGTACGGGTTTTATGTGGTTTGCCACACAAGATGGACTCAATAAGTATGATGGCAAAGATTTTACACACTATGACAGACAATTTGAAGATATTACAAGATCGAGCTTTAGTAAACTTGGAAAAATTTATGTTGACAGGGATGGAAAGCTATGGATTATACCGAATACTGGTATTTTAGAAAAATATGATGTTGCCAATGACACTTTTAGTCAGGCCTTGGATATACAAAAAGCAAGTGTACTCTATCAAAACAACAATAAAGACTATTATCTGGGCACCTACGGAAATGGGTTGTATAAAATTAATCCAGAACGTCAAGATACTATTCAACTTTTAAAGCCAAACCACCTTTCAATAAGCAGTTATGATATTATTGAATGGCAAGGAGCCATTATTGTTTCCACTTCAGAAGGTTTACTTCAATTAAAAAATGATGCATATACATTTATTGAAAAAAGTAGATTTAAAAACATTGCTTTTAGTGCCCTTTCAAATGATAAAATGAATACACTTTATGCAGGAAGCTTCGGAAACGGTCTTTTTATAAAAAGTAGTAACGACAGTACATTTTCAAAATTTACAGGGTTTGGGAATAATTCATTTCCGGAAAAATTAAACATTCAAGATTTATTAGTAGATAAACAACAACGGCTTTGGGTGGCCACCTATGGAAACGGGACCTACTTAATAAACTTTGAACAAAAGTTAATTCAGCATTTTACCGCTAATAAATCAGACCCGTATGCTTTGCATTACAATGATGTACTTTGTCTTTTTGAAGATTTTACTGAAACTATTTGGTTAGGCACGGATGGAGCAGGTTTAAGTTTTTACGATATGCACTTGGTTAAATTTAACGTATTGACCAACAACCAAACGCCTCCCAACATTCATGTAGATGTAGTTAGGGCTATAACCGTGGACGACAATTCAATATGGCTTGGTACTTCCGGAAAAGGGTTGACAAAAATAACTTTATCACAAAAAGAGTATAAAACCTTTACTGAAAATAATTCAAACCTAGCGGGTGATAGAATTATGAGTCTTTTTAAGGACAAAGAACGTCTCTGGATAGGCCACCAAAACAAAGGACTTCAAGTATTGAGCAACAATAAGATCACTACTTGTAAGGAAACAGAAGATTTAACCATATGGAAAATTTACAACCATAACGATAACCAATTGTGGCTCTGTACTAGAAACCAAGGTCTTATTTTATATGGTAAAAATGAAAACATTATAAAGAAATTTGATGTTACAAATTCAAATTTACAAACCAATAACATTCGCTCGGTTACAAAAGGAGACAACAACACTTTATGGATTGGCACAGAGAATGATGGCGTTTATAGACTAAATTTACAAGAAGAAAGCCTTAACAAAATAACAGCAATACCAGATAATATAAAGTGTCTCTATTATTCAAAAAACTTACTTTGGGTAGGTACCAATGGAAATGGTCTCAAATTATATAACATAGCCGAAAAGAATGTTCATACCTATACCAAAGAAAACGGATTACCAAACAATGTAATCTATGGTATCTTGCCCGATGAACAAAACAACCTTTGGTTGAGTACCAACCAAGGCTTGACAAAAATAAGTACCGATGCAAACTACCGCCCCACTATTGAAAATTACAGCAATTACGATGGCTTACAAGCTCTAGAGTACAACACTGGGGCATATTATCGTGATGATAACGGCACACTATACTTTGGCGGGTTAGAAGGTATAAATTGGTTTCAACCCAGCCAACTGACTTTTAACCTTAAAAAGCCGAAGACTGTAATTACTAGTTTTAAGGTATTTAATAAAGAAAGAAAAATCATTGAAAATCAAAAATTCCCTTACCATCAAAATACGATGACTTTTGGTTTTTCTTCGTTACACTACTCACAACCCGAACGAAACCAATATAAATACAGGTTAATAAATAATGATTCTGGTTGGATAGCTTCGGGAAATGATAATGTGGCTCATTATACTAACTTACCGCCAAATGATTATGAGTTTCAGGTTATATCCAGCAATTACGATGGTGTTTGGAACAATACTCCAGCCACATATTCTTTCACTATTTCAAAACCTTGGTATGCCACCAATCTCGCAAAAGTGATTTATTTACTTTCTGCCTTGTTGCTTATGTATGGTTTATATGCATATTTAAAATGGCGTTGGCATGTACAAGCTCAGCTAAGGCTTGAACACGAAGAAACGGAGCGCTTAAAGAAGCTAGATGAATTTAAAACAAAATTGTACACCAATATTTCACATGAAATACGAACGCCACTTACTTTGATTTCTGGACCGATAGAAAATCAACTAAAAAACCCGAAATTAACTAAAGAAGACAGAAAAGAACTCAGCTTAATACAAAATAACTCGAATAGGCTTATTAAGTTGGTAAACCAAATGCTCGATTTATCATTGGTAGATTCGGGCGAAGTAAAGTTAAAAGTGACTAAAGATAATCTAACGGCTCTTTTACATCAAATTATAGCTGCCTTTCAATATGTAGCCGATAAGAAAAATATCAACCTAATAGCTAACATACACAAAATCGATAAAGCTTGGTTTGATAAGGATATTGTAGAGAAGGTGGTCTCTAATCTTTTATCAAACTCTGTAAAATATGCTCCTGAAAACTCTCAAATTAAATTAAAAGCAATAACCAAAGAAAGTACTTTACAGTTTTCGGTTTGTAACAAAAACAACAGTCAAAAAAAATTGAATGCTGAAGAAATTTTCAAACGGTTTCATCAAGAAGACAACACTTTAGAAGGTGTAGGCGTTGGTCTTGCCCTTACAAAAGAATTAGTAAACCTGCATAAAGGGAATATTGTTGTTTCAGAAAATAAAAATTCTGAAATAATATTTACAATCACAATTCCTATTGCTAAAAAAGATTTTTCAGAAGCTGAGATAATTAAAAAGAATAAGACTTCAAAAAAACTCAACATAGTACAAAACGAAGTAGAAGATGAAACCAAAAACTCTATTTTAATAGTGGAGGACAATGTCGAGATACAAAACTACATCGCAACAAGCCTAAATAAAACATACCATATATTTACTGCGGAAAATGGACAAGAGGGAATTAAAGCAGCCAAAAAAGAGCTGCCCAACCTGATTATCAGTGATATCATGATGCCAATTACCAATGGTATTGAACTCTGTAACACATTAAAAACAGATTCATTGACAAGTCATATACCTATTATTTTGTTAACTGCAAAAGTAGGGGAAGAAAACGAAATTGAAGGTTTTAAAACCGGAGCCGATGCCTATATTACAAAACCTTTTAATATCGAAAAGCTTCATATTAGAATTGAAAAACTCATTGAAAGCAGGGAAAAATTAAAAGAGCATTTCAGTAAAACCTTTGAGCTAAACCCTGATCTCGCAATCACATCTACCGAAACGGACTTCTTAAACCGCATACAAACTGTTCTTGATAAGCACATAACAGATTCTGATCTTACCAGTGAAGAATTTTCAAAACTTATGCATATGAGTCGCACCCAGCTGCACCGTAAATTAAAATCAATCGTTGGAATGAGTACAACGGCATTTCTACGCTCGCAACGATTAAAATTAGCTTGTCGCTTATTAAAGGAATCGGATGGAAGCACTTCAGAAATTGCTTATCAAGTTGGTTTTAACTCTCCCTCCTATTTCACCCGTTGCTTTAAGGAAGCTTATGGGTGCACTCCTACTGATTATGCGTCAAAAAGCTCATAAACAATATTTTTTCTAACCTTTGAAACATTTGTTATAGTTTTTGGCACATACCAAACACCCTAAAGTATAGAAACATTCTACTTTTAAAACACGCATTTTTGATAATAAAATTTATTAACTGGCATAAATTTATTTACATCGGGTAAAAAATTGCCAGAAACTTTTAATAAAAGAGCCACTTGGAATTAAATAAAAATAGAGAAGCTACTAATAATCCAGGCTACTTTAATAAAATTAAATATATGAAACCGCTATTGATTCTTTTCACACTTCTATACGGAAGCATATCTTGTTTACAACAACAAGAAACAGTTACCGAAATTAAACTAGAGTATTTTTCAGCAATGTGCAAAGGATATTGTGATTATACCTATATGATCAACAAAAAGTTCAAGGAAGTCACACTGACTCCAGGAAAAATGATTCCAACTCCTGAATTAAAAGTGAAAAAAGATACCATCGAAATCACACCAGAAGATTGGCAACAGATAAGACAATCATTTGTATTGGACTCTGTAAGAGCATTGCCAAAAATAAACGGATGTCCCGGTTGCGATGATGGTGCTATAGGTTCTTTACAGATTATTACTAATAAAGACACCCTATCCATAAAGTTTGAAGGCCCTAAACCTCCTGAATCAATAAAAATTTTAACCAATTTAATTACCAAAGAAACCTTTGAGGAATAAAAATGAAAAAAGTAATTTTATTCATATTAGCGCTAATCTTTGCTTTTATTATTACTTCCTGCAAAAGCATTTACCAAGATGTAATAAAAGGGATGACTGAGAAAATTGCCCCAAAAGAATCAAAAAAACCACAAGCAACCGCACAACATGGTAATTATTCCAGTTTGCCTGAACGGGTTGGGTTTTATCCAGACAATTCACTCAATAGCACTAATTTTCCAGCCTGGGCAACTAAAGAACTAGGTGTAACCATAAGAGAGAAAAGACAAATCAATAATAGCGGTAAAAATTCAAGTATTTACTATCAACAATTTTATAATGGATATCCGGTAGAAGGAAGCAGTTATATTCTCCATGTTGATAACGGCAAAGCAACGTATGCAAATGGATTACTGTTCAATAACATTTCTGTTTCAACAGAACATAATATTTCGGAAGAACATAGCAATCAAATAATACATCAAACCTACCCAAATATCGAAATATTAGATACAAGTAATCCTTTTATTTTAGCCCTTCCAGGCTTAAAGCAGAACAAGTTTTGGTTCTGTTATAAAACATTAATTTTTAACAATAAGGACGAACTTCCCTATAAAATATATGTTGATATAAATACAAAAAAAGTTTTAATGGTAGAACCAGCGTTGCTCTCTATCACCAATCCAGGACAGGGAAAAACTGTAGAAGGGAAAGTGGTATCATTTAATACACAATACATAGACGGTCTTGCCAAAGAACAAAATAACATCACGATAGAATATCTTGAAAAAGGCTATAGACTTTTTGACACTATAAGAAACATTCATACCGTAACCACAAACAATCTTTCTTTTTTCAAAGAGATGAAGTTTGAACCCCAAGAAGATGGTACTGTTAAATATACAGGATATCGAAAAACGCTTTACGAAAACGACATCATCGAAGAGGATAATATTTGGAGTGATAATCCAGCTGCTGTAGAAGCACATTGGGGTGCTTCGGTTACGTATGATTATTTTAAAAACGTACACAACAGAACAGGAATGGATGGTAAAAACGGCTATCTAAAATTAGGTGTCAATTTCTCGAGTAATTATATAGGAGCACATTATAATCAATATAGAAAACATCTTCTTTTTGGTGATGGCAAAAATAACAACGATCCGGTAACAAGCCTCGATGTAGTTGCACATGAATTTACACACGGTATTACCTACATCTTTGCCGATATAAACTATAATGGGGAGCCAGGGTCAATAACCGAAGGGATTTCAGATGTTTTTGGAGTAGCTGTCTCGTTCTATGAAGGTAATGGTGATTGGAGTATTGGGGAAAGGGTAAAAGATGCTAATTTCAGAAATATTAGTGACCCCAAATCTAAAAATAAACCTGACACTTATGAGGGCGATTATTGGATGGATTACCCAACTGAATTTGCACTTGATTTAGATTTAAATATTGGTAAAGGAAGACATACCAATAGTACGGTGCTTAGTTATTGGTTCTATTTACTTTCTGAAGGAGGAAAAGGTGAAAACGATAATGAGGACCTATATGAAATAGAAAAAATAGGAATAAAAAAAGCTACTGATATTGTTTACAAATCTTACCAAGATCTTATTCCAACTATAACATTTAAACAATACCGGGAAATTACTATAGCAACTGCAAAACAACTTTATGGAACTTGTTCAGATGAAGTAAGAGAAGTAACCAATGCTTGGTATGCTGTAGGAGTAGGTAATCCTTTTTGCGAATGTTTTGAGGGATCTATTGTCGTACACGTAAAAAACAATAGAGGAGAAAGTAATAGTATGAGAGTTTATCTTAAAGAAGATAAAACCGCTGCTGAAATGATTTCTGAAGGAAAAAGTTTTATTCAATACACTTCCCTCTATGATAGATATTGGCATTTAAAAGGCTATCCAGATTTGGACCAAAGCGGAAGCCTAGCAGGAGTAATAATGAAAAACATTGTACAACGTAAAAGTGTCCATTTAATTAAACAACCCAGCTTATTTAAAGATAGAAAAGAATATATAGTATATCGAAACAAACATAAAACAGGGAACACAAAAGAACTTGAAGGTTATCAATTACAAGAGTACATTCTGGAAGGCATCCGCTTTTGGGCTACTGAAGATGTCTGCTTGAGTATTACAAATATGATGAGTACATTAGGTTCGTTCTCTGGAAGTATACACAAAAATATGCGACAAGTATTTTTCGGGTTTCCAGTGGAAATCTATTATCAAAGCAGTACAATCTGGGTAGACAACATCAAAGAGCACTCTGTTGATGATAGTTATTTTTCGGGATAGCTTTATTAACTCATTCTTAAAAAGTAAGTGCATAAAAAAAGCCCCCCATCGATATGATGGGGGGCCTGTAAGAAGGCGGCGACCTACTCTCCCACGGT
>CEPR01013005.1_pt1 | contig 35088 bp, 29 predicted proteins | sample 530431 | NCBI WGS metagenome assembly CEPR01 (sample SAMEA2620078, study PRJEB7988) | marine metagenome | isolation source: saline water (ENVO:00002010), including
CCTTTCATAAGCATTGTTGTGAATAACCTCTACATTAGCCATAACGTAACCGAGGTCCGTTAAGCTGGGATGGGGTAAGTTATCTCCCAACTTGCTCCAGAACTTTTTAACAGCCACCTCAATTTGGCCAATAGCGGAAAGCGTTCTGATTATAATCTCTTTTTCTGTATCGTTTAAATTTACGTTAAAGTCTTGGACATCGCTGGTGAAACTAAACTCTTTGTCAGTCCAAAACCCATTATGCATAGCCTCAATGAATTCCTGCGCCCAAGGGTAATGGTCTGGTTTTCTGGAAATCTGCTCGTTAAAAATCATCTTGTAAAGTTACACATTTTAGGAGGGGGCAAGAACTGGGTCAACCCCTTTTTGTGAAAAAAATGCCGAAGGCATTAAATTAATATGAACGTAGTGAATATTAATTTAATTCGTATCCTTTACGCTCGTATCCAATACGCTCAATAATTAGATTTTAGATCGTTTTTTTGGGCTGTCAAGGAAAAAATAAAATTGATATTTTGGCCTGAACAACGTATAGTATAGCACAATTGATCGAAGATTTAACAGATTGCGCTCTCACTGATTTAATCAAAGAAGACAATAATGAAGATGCCTTAAACGAGTTGATTTCAAGGCATTCTGGGATATATGTCGATATGCTCAAAAAATTTGGATTCAAATGCTTGACAAGCAATCAAGTTCAGGACATTATGAGCGAAAAGGACTATGTTATATACAAAGCGGCCCTTGAATATGATGAAACCAAAGCGAAGTTCTCTACTCATTTAGCTAATAAAGCTAAATATCTTTGTTTAACACAGAAGACTAAAAACAAAAACAATAAGATATCTTCAAATTTCGAAGATGTGCAGTTTTCCCAAAAAGATAAAGGTTGCAACCCAGCAGAATCTTGTGATTTAAATGATTCTTTTGCTAGAATATTAAACTTGATTAACAAACACAAGGATAAGAGGCTCCAGACTATATTCCACGAAAGATACTTTTGTGGTAGAAGGGGAAAACTACAACCTTGGAAAGAAGTAGCTAAAAAATTAAATCTTTCTGCTCAAGGCTGTATAAATATACACGATAAAGCCATAAAAGAATTAAACTACAAAATCAATAATGAGACGATTAAATTTTGACGGTCCTATAAATGGTTTAAGTTTGGGCAACGTATCTCTTAATATGCTAAGAGAGCTAAAGGATAGGGAAATAGATCTTGGAATTTTTCCTATAGGTGATAAAGGCGAATTTGAAGCTTATGATAAACTGAGTGAAGATTTCAAACAATGGATAGGAGCTTTATCCATGAATCGCCTTAAGAAAATTCATCCAGAAACACCCACTTTAAAAGTGTGGCACATTAATGGTTCAGAAAGAACTCTAGCTGATCAATATTTATATACTTTTTATGAAGTAGATTCCCCAACAGAAGAAGAAATTAATATTGTAAAACTACAAAAACATGTTTTTTTCTCTTCCTCAGAGGCTGCGGAGTGTTTTAAAGAAAAAGGTTGTGAAAATGTATCTCATATCCCCTTAGGTTTTGATAAAGATTTCCACGAAACAGACAAAGAATATTTAGACGATGACATAATTCACTTTGGATTAATAGGCAAGTTTGAAAGAAGGAAGAACACGCAAGCCATAATCCAATTATGGGCAAACGAATTTGGAAACAATCCAAAATATCAGCTTAGTTGCTTGGTTACTAATCCGTTCTTCAATCAAGAACAAATGACCAAGGCAATCCAATCTTCTACAGGAGGAGCGTCTTTATCTAATATAAACTTTTTACCACGACTTGTTAGTAACTCAGAAGTTAACGACTTTATGAATTCAATAGATATTGATCTTTCTGGCTTGTCTAACGGAGAGGGCTGGAATCTACCAGCATTTAATTGCACAGCTTTAGGTAAATGGTCTGTAGTTAGCAACTGCACATCTCATAAAGATTGGGCAACCAAAGAAAACTCTATTTTAGTTGATCCAATTGGTAAACAACCCTGTTATGACAATTTCTTCTTCAAAGAAGGTATGCCGTTTAATCAAGGGCAATATTACAAGTTAAACGGTGATGATATGCTTGAAGCCATGAGAGAGGCTGTTAAAAAAGCGGGACAAAAGAACACTGAAGGGACAAAATTAAGGGACAAATTTACCTATTCGGAGACCGTGGATTTAATTTTAGACCGTATTTATAGCGATTCTTGAAATGGCACGGTTAATGTTATATAATAATATATTATGAACTATAAATTAAACACTCACCTATTAGATAATTTTTTTGATGCATTCGGGACTAGCAAACACGCTGATGTGAAAGATTGCGGAGATGTATATTCTGCTGAATTTGAGCTAGCAGGATTTGCCAAAGAAGATATTGAGATAACTGCCACTAACGACAACCTAGTCATCAAGGCAAAAAATGATAAGCGCCAAAAGGATTTTAAATTAAATTTATATGGTGCTGTTTCTGTTGAGGACATTTCTTGTGACACAGAAAATGGACTTCTAACGGTAACTATGCCTAAAAAATGTGTTAGCGAGCAACGAAAGATCAAAATTCAGTAGTGCCGATTTACATCTACAAGCATCCAGAGGAGGATATATATGAAGAGGTCGTTCAGGGAATGAACGACCCTCATGTATTTTCTAAAGACGGAATTGAGTGGCAAAGAGTTTTTCTCTCTCCAAACGCAGCGATATCAAGCAGTGATGATCCTTTCAGCAGCAACGCTTTCGTAGAAAAAACAGCTAATATGAAAGGCACCTTCGGGGACATGATGGATTATTCCGCAGAACTGAGTCAGAAAAGAGCAGAAAAATCAGGTGGAGAAGATCCTTTGAAGAAAAAAATGTTTTCAGACTACGAAAAAAGAGTCGGCAAAAAACACTTCGCAGACAAAAATACTAGCTTTGAAAAAAACGGAATCAAGATAGATCTTGATTAAGAAACATGAGGAGGAGGCGTTGTTAAGCCAACGCCATACCAAGTAGCTCCCACAGACACGCAGAGTGTTTGACCTGAGATTGCCATAGCTCCTCTCTGCTGGCTCATATTCATCCCCTCCCAAGCTGGCAGCTTAAATCCGCTAACAAAATCTTTTATACCGTGGATTGTCTGATCTTCACTTAGATCTACAAATCTTCCTGTCGTATAGCCCGTTACGTCATGTATTGTAGCAATATCATAACCAGTCAAAAATCCACTGGTCTGTATTTCAAATTTCCCAGAAACAATGCCAGAATTGTTTATACTAACACTGTTCCCGAAATAATTTTGACCATCTTCAAAATAATGGCCAGAGGCAAACTGCACATAAAATCTATTAGGATCTCCCACTGTTAAAGTGGAGCTTGATTGATCTTTTATAGCCGCACAACCAGTTGCAGCTTTTGCAAAAGTAACTCCAGCACCTCCTAGTGAAGTATTACTCTGACTTCCAGTATTGAAAACTATTGAGTTTCCATTCAATACGACATTATTGATACCGCTAACTCTAGTTGAATTAGCCACAATCCCTATATTGTTTGTTCCAGCTAATTGAGTATTAGACCCAGCCAATAGAACATTACCGCTTTCTACAAGAAAGCTGTTATCTCCTGTGCTGGCAGTTCCGAAAACTTTTTTGTCTCTTATTCTTAAGTCGCCAGTAAAATTAAAATCACCAGTTAAATTTCTAGATAAAACTAGACTAATCCCAGTATCACTACTTTGATCAATGTGAAAATCTCCAGATGGCCCTAAAAAAGTGGGCATCTGAAGCTGTTCTGGTTGAATTTTATTAAAAGGCATCCTACAATAGATTATCTTTAATAGATTACACGAATTCAATGAAATTTACTCTTTATAAGCCAAACTCTAAAAATACAGGGGCAGCTTTTAGCTTTGACCTAGCTAAAGACAAGAAGGGCAACGCAGTTATGTATGTATCAATGATCCAACAACATAGTTGGAATGATAAGACCAAAAGCGGCTCTTTCAAAGAAAATGCTAAAAATCCTGAAAAATCAGGCACAATTAAGCTCTCTGCAAATGAAGCTGGAGAGATCCTTTCTTCATTTAAAACAAGAATACCATTTGTTGCTTTTCATAGAAATAATGAAGACACAACAATTATTAAATTTACACCTTGGGATAAAAAAAGAAAAATTATGGGCAAAGACGGAGATGAGTGGCACGAAACTCCAGCCTTCGGGATAACCGTAAGTAGGAACTCATCTCAAGTATATAAACTCCCTCTTGAAGCGGGAGAAACGGAAGTGTTATCAGAATTGCTAAAAAAATATATTTTAAATTCTTTTGTTACAAATGATTCTTACACAACTCAACCTCCAAAAGAAGAAGCTCGCAAATCTGAAAAAGCCGCAGAACTTGAAGATTTAGATGTCCCATTCTAAGAAACTAAAAGTTTTAATTCACTCTAATCATTCTCGGTTAGTCACTGGATTTGGCAAAAACGCAAGAAATGTATTACTTGGTCTGAATGAAGATCCAGATATAGAAGTAATAGAAGCAGCGAACGGACCAAGATATGGTGCTGACTTAATGACACCTTGGGAATCTTATGGGACACAACCTATAAATTCTTCCTTGATACAGGCTATTCAAGGAGACCCTGCTAAAGAGAGAGGTGCTAGCTATGGCTTCTATACCATAGATCAAATTATAGATGAATGTAAGCCAGATGTATATCTTGGGATTGAGGACATATGGGCTTTTGGAGGATACGAACACAAGCCTTGGTGGAACAAAATAAATAAAGTTCTCTGGACAACCTTGGATAGTTTACCGATTTTAGATCAAGCCTTACAAATGGAACCTCATTGTGATAAGATGCTAGTTTGGGCATCTTTCGCAGAGGAAGAAATGAAAAGACTAGGTTATAAAAACGTAGAGACCCTCCACGGTGCTGTAGATTATACAAACTTTAAACCTCTTGATAATAAAAAAGAACTAAGAGAAAAATTTAATCTTCAAGATAATTATGTAATTGGTTTTGTTTTTAAAAACCAACTAAGAAAATCTGTCCCAAATCTTTTAAGAGGATTTAAAATTTTAAAAGAAAAAAATCCAGACTTAAAACCTAAATTGCTTTTGCATACAGATTGGGGGGAAAGGGGCTGGGATATTCCTAAATACATAAAAGAACTAGAATTAGATCCTAGTGATATTCTATCCACTTACGTTTGCCACGCTTGTGATCATTATTCAGTCTTACCATATGAAGGCGAGGACAGAAAATGCCCAAGTTGCAATGCAGAAAAATCCTTTAAAACCAAGACAAGCTCTAAAGGAGTGGGTGAAAAAGAATTAAATGAAATTTATAATTTAATGGATGTTTATTGCCACCCATTCACCAGCGGTGGTCAAGAACTTCCAGTGCAAGAAGCTAAAGCCGCTGGGTTAATAACTTTAGTCACAGAGTATTCCTGTGGGACAGACTCTTGTTATGAACATCAAGGAGGAATTCCACTAAAATGGAATGAATACAGAGAACCTCATACTCAGTTTATTAAAGCCTCCACATGCCCCCACGACATAGCTCAACAGTTGCAAAAAGTTGGTAGAATGAGTGATGATGATAAATTTATTCTATCAAATAAAGGAACCAAGTATGTAAAAGAAAATTTTTCCGTTTCAGCCACCGTCGAAAAGCTTAAGAAAATTCTTCTTGATCTTAAAAAACCCACTAAAGAAGAACAAGAGGAAAAAGCTACTGAACAACCTCTAATGCTTAATGATGTTCTTGATGATGAGGGCCAAGAAAACAGAATAGCAGTTGTTCTGCCAGAGTCGGCAGGAGATATATTAATATTGAATTCTCTAATGGATAACCTCAAAAACCTTTATCCAGAAAAAAACATATATGTATTCACTAAACCTGAGTTTTACCAAATGATTGATGATAATCCAAATGTGCATAAACTTCTGCCATATCAACAATCTTTAGATAACTTGCTTTATTTAGAGGGAAGAGCAGATCATGAAGGATTCTTTCAAATGGCGTTTTTGCCAAACATTGGGACTCAAAGACATCTTAACTATCTTCACAATGGTGAAGATAAAACGCAATTTCAATTAACATGAGTCATCTAGCAGAAGAATACGCCAAGTGCTGCGGAGTTAAAATAGGAAAACCTATTTTAAAACCTCACTATTTTCCTGTTCTTTACGATAAGTATATAACAATACATAACGATAGAAAAGTTCAAGCAAAAGAGTATGACATGTGGCCTGATGTTATCCAAATACTTAGGCCATATTTAGGAGATATAAAAATTATACAAATAGGAGCACAAGGAGAAGAAACAATACAGGGCGTAGACAAGCATATTCCTACAGCATCTCTTAAGCAGTCTTCTTATATTATAGATAAGGGGCTAGGTCATGTAGGAATAGACAGTGTGCCAGTTCATATAGCTTCAGCCTTAGATAAGCCAGTTGTTGGTATTTATGCACATACTTACGCTAATACATGTAAACCCTTGTGGAACGACAAATCAAAATCAATACAAATTGAATCACACAGAAATGGAAGGAAGCCTTCTTTCTCTTTAGAAGAACATCCCAAAACAATCAACCTAATCAAACCAGAAGAAATAGCTCAAGCTATGCTTGATGTATTAGAGATAGATAAAAAAATAACACATGAAACTATTTTTATTGGCGATCACTATACTTCTAATTTTGTGGAAGTAATTCCATCTCAGCCAACCACCGTTAAAGCCCCCCTGATTGATGTAAGAATGGATATTTGCCATAATGAAGAAGTGCTCGGTGGAGTTCTAGAAAGAAACGATGTAGAAGTCACCACAAATAAACCCATTCCGTTACCTCTATTAGATACAAGAAAAATTAAAAAAATTGTTTATAAAAGTGATTTTTTTGACTTAGACTTTTGTGAAGCTGTGAAAAGCAGAGCGATACCAATGTCCTTAGAGTGCAAGTCTTCAGATAATCTAAAAAAACAAAGAGCCAGACTTTTTGATTATTTGATAAATTCATTAGACGAGAATGAGATAATAAAAAAGAATAAAAAAAGACTACCACAAGAAGATCTTGGGAAAATCAATATTGCGAGTAATAAAAAAGTTATTTGTGGAGATCAAATTTATGAAAGTATGTATCATTTGAATGACAAAAAAAATTCAGACGATTTTTATCTTGATTTAGATTTTTATAGAGTTTATACTGATTCAAATGAGTGAGAAAAAGATCTACGGACCAGATATCTACAAGCGTAACGAGCATGGGTTGCTTGAAAATGTAGACTATAAATTTAACGAGGACGGCTCTGTCAACTGGAGAGCCATGATCAAGGAAGAGTTTCTCTACCCTAACAAAGATTGGTTTGCATCTAGGAAGAAAGATGTCCCTACTTCTGTTGAGGGTCTCTCTGATAAGCAACTTCTCATTATGCTTGGAGGCATCAAAGAGCTAGCTAAAATGAGGGGCTATCATTCTATTGATTTTAAAGTGAATAATGTTTCAAGTGATTATGTCACCGCCAAATGCCAAATAGACTGGATAGAAAATTATGAGAGCGCCAATACTGGCATATATCCTCGATATACAGATATAGCGAATGCCACCCTTGCAAATACAGACGCTTTTTGTGCTAAATTCCTAGAAACAATCGCCTGTAATCGTGCTTTTGTCCGTTGTGTGCGTAATTATCTCAATATCCACATTGTGGGTGCAGATGAGATTGATAAGTCAAAAGGAGCTAATAATTCCAATGCTGTTGAATATGATGCCTCTAGCGACTCTGCTATGCTGCCTTTAACGCCCTCAGGAGCACTCCAGAAGGCTTTGGATGAGGATAACGGGGTAAAGTCCTTCGACAAGTTCAAAGAGCTTCTACGGGCCTTGTGGAAGGAAGAAATCTACAGAAATGAACAAGCTGCAAACTGGAAGTCTTATGAAGACATCCCAGCCAAGGAGTGCAGAAAGCTCATTGCAATCTGTAAAAAATCATAATTTAAGCCTATTTCTCTGAGTCGCATTATATGTGCTAGGCACATTTGACTTAGAATTCATAGCCTCCATTCCTTTATTCATCAATAACTCAGGATCTGGCGGTATTAACTTAATACTAGATTCTGAAATTGTCGTTGTAATTCCTTGCGGCCCTATCGACACAGAAACAGAGTTCATTGTTGATTTAAAGGCAGGTATATGTAACCCATATAAAGTTCTAGACGAGGAAGACGGTCTATCTGACTGCTCCCTGTATTCTCCCCTCAAGCCTTTCAAAACTTCTATTTCTGCCATAGACCCATTATGAGTCGAAAGACTTAAGTGATTTAAAATATTTGGAGCAGTTGGAGCCTCAAGGGTATAAGACTTAAGATCAAATCTATCTGCAAGGTCTGACATTTTTTGAGAACTCTCATCACCCCTAGCTATATCTCTATCCTCTTTGTCTGCCCTATCTTTTTCCTCCTCTTCTTCATCCACCTTATTAACTCTTGTTTTACTTCTAGTATATTCTAATCTTATTCGCTTGTTAACATTCTTAGCCATTGCTACCTCATAGTTTATGGCAGACTGTCTAGCTATCTCAAGAACCGAAAGAAATATATTTTTACCGTTTTGTAAGGTTGGTCCCCCGAGATACCACAAAGAGTTTCTTCTAGGGTGTTGAAAAAATTCTAATTTATTAAAAACAGGATCAAAGTCTATTGCTTTATCTGTTTTTTCGGCTTCTGCTTTTTTCTCCTCAACATTTTTCTTCTCAAGCTTTGGTATGTTTCTTATAGCTAAAAAGAAAAAGGACTCTCCTATAGCTTCAGATTTTACAGCCTCATCATTTGTAAACTGCTGCATCTCTCCTACTTTTCTTTTTTCTTTAGGAACACCCAAATGATCTAACAGATCATTTAACTCAGCAAGTTCATCTACGTCAGCGATATTCTTATCTTCAGAGAGAGGTCCAAATATAGTTATATTGTTTGTATTAGTAAACTGCATCCTCTCTACCTTATATTTGCTATAACCATTTGATATAAAAATACCTCCAGCCACAGCAAAATAAGCCGCCATCATTTCCCTCATTTTTGTCCCTGATGGCTTGGGTAATGGTTTCACTATATCTTGATCTGCCGCCAACAACCCTCCACGCTTGCCTAAATAAGTTAAAAGTTTGTAATAAAATCCAGCCGTGCCAGACCTCATCATTGGTTTACCATCATCAAGTCCATTGTGAGTTATTTTGCTTGGGTTTTCTTGATCAAATTTCCAACCATGACTACCTTGCCACACGAAATCAAATTCATCTGGGTTGGCATCATGTTTTGCTTGCCACGCCTTCATTTCATCTTTAGGATCTTTTACAGACTTACCCCAAGCAAACAGCGTCCCACAATTCGGTTTTTGCATGTAAAGACTTGATTTTATCCTTACCTCTTCATTATCATTTAGCGCCCACAAAGGAGGCATCTCATTAGGATTATTAACTCTATTTAAATGCATTAAAGCAAAAGTATATTTATCAAAAACTTCTGCATCGTCAGCCACGCCTTGGTTAAATAAAGCAAACCAGAATTTTAAATCCCTAGCCTTCATTGGGAACCTTATATCATCCCAAGCTTGTTCAAGATCAACTCTTTTGAAAAATATTGGCCTTGGTCTGTCTTCAGGAGGGCCAGTAGATTCATTTTCTTGTTTTTCTCCACTTCCAATATAACTATTTACAATTTTAGTGGTCACCAAGCTCTCTGTAAAGCTGGCGCTTATCACATTAGAATCATCAGTTTCCGTATAATCGTCTACTGGTATAGAAGCTGCCGATTGAGTATTAACAAACTCAAGGCCACCAGTATCTGGATTTACATACCAAAAATAACCAAAATAAGAAGCAATAGCCCCAACAACGCTTTCCAGTGTCCCACTGACCTCAAACAAAACATCGTCTGATACTGGCAACCCCTTGGCATCAATCCCCACTAAACCAAGCATTGATTTAAATTCACTTAAAGTATATCCAAACTTTAATTCATACTGAGCCAAATCTGGAGACGATAAATATTGATTACTAACGGCATCAATATTAAGAGATAATTCTGGGACTAATTCATGCTGATGATAACACAAGCCAACCTTCATCCCGTCAAATTGTGCTCCAGCCTCATAGTTATAAACCTTTCCAGCTAATATAGTTGCTCCATGAAGACTTGGGCCGCTAGCTGGGAAGGGCTTCAAAGGACTTCCAATAACTTCACTAAAGTAAGGGACCGCCCCAGTATACTCTTTACCAAAAACTGGAGCATTCACACCTCTGACCAAAACTACATAAGATTTTAAAGTCAAGGAGGTTCTATCTACATATTTTCTACTTATAGATCTTCTGGTTGGACCAGAGTTTCTTGTTAATTCAGTGCAAACAAAGTTTTCAAGTGCTTTTTGTATTTTATCATTGGAAAAATTGTTAACATCACCCAAGGGACCAATAACTGTTCCGAGACCTTCAGTTCCATCTAAATTTTTCGCGCTCAATACAGTGCTCACGCTCGCCGTGTGACCGCCTCCTGAGTTTGTAAAATTTAAATCTACTTTTGTAATAGTCTCTTTCTTCATAAGCTTAGATTATCGGTATAAAGTCCATTCCTTAAACCGCTATTCACACTAGCACTTACACCAGATTTGATCATCTCGACACCAGTGTAAGTTTCCAAATAGTCGTCAGGATGCTGTAAAACGCCGTTAATATAGAAACTAGTCCTACCTTCTACGAACCCTGTGTCGCTATACAAATCTGGGGATAGTCCTGTTACTGAATGAGTCCTTACACCTTTCTTGTAGGCAGTGTATTTAAATTTATTTTTATTGCTACTAGTAACCACTCCTCCTCCCGCCGAGAAATCAGGCTGATTTGCAGCAGAAGCTCCAACCCCAAGGCCAGAATAAACTTTTTGACCATTTAGAAAATATTCAAAATCTACAAAATTGTCTGCCGCTGACGCAAAGGCGGGGTATCTGCCCTCTATGCTTGTTTTAAGAGATGCCCCCAAATCACCAGTTCCGATAAAAATCCCACCAGTATCAAAGCTGTAAATACCTCTATAATTAGATTTATGAGAAGTAGTGGACACAAAATTCAATACATTTCTTTCAACAGGATCTACTCCTGTTCCTTTGACGAAAAAATCTCCCGTTTCTATTTTAAATACAGTTTTATTTGTGATCACTGTTTGAGAAGGGACTTCTTGAGTATAATTCATCCCATTCATAGACAACCTTATAGTATCCTGCCCAGTGACTATTTTTGGATTATAATGAAACTCATCAAGAGTTCCCCCAACTTCTAAATTAAAACCATTAAAATTATTAGTTGAAAGATCCTTTGAGTGACAACCAGAAACAGTTTTATCACCTGTGACTATAGTGAAATCGTAAATCATAATCCTATCTGCCCCCCTAAATATTTAATAAAGTTTTTCTTAAGAGTATAAGAATCGCCTAAGAAATGAACTCCAGAAGACGCTGGAATTTGTTGATTTATAACAGTTTCATAAAGAGGTTCTTGAATAACCCCGCTAATACCAGAAGTCACTCCTGTTTGCATCCTAGACCCAAAAAGCTGGACAGCCACTGTCGCAGCCCCAGAGATGCCTTTTTGTTCAACATATTCATTTACTGCAATATCTATATCCCTTAAACCTAATGTATCAAAAGCTTGCTCTCCTGTTGGCGTATATTGGTAACCTGAACCCATACTCCCATATAAAGCGCCAACTTCTTCTTTTACAAAAGTGCTAACACCGCTATCAGATAACGCATCATTAAAAGAACGATATACAAAGTATCTGTCGCCTTCTCCAGTATTTACGCTTGTGGCATTAAAAAAACTACCAGTTAACATATATCTTCCTGTAGATATATTAACACTGCCTGTGCTTTCGTAGTCGTAACCCGTTATACCAGTTTTATATACTATAGTCTGCGAATACCCAGTTACGTTCTTCTTGAAAGTAGTGGTCCCTGCATTTTCAAAGTAATTCCCCACCAAACCACTACCAAAATCAAACATTACGTTTGCGGGTATATATCCACTTAGCAATGCAAAAGAATTTAAACTAACATTAGCGGTCTTAAATGAACCATTAGTGCCTCTAAAGTATTCATCAGATCCTCCTATGTAAAATTTATCATTATTGGATATGAATTTAGTATCTAATGAAAATGTTGAGCTATTAACAACATTATTCAAATAGTCGCAACTAAATAAAGATATACTATTAGCTCCTACGGAAAAACCAACAATATTTCTTTTGCTTAGCTCTATAGAACTATCAAACTTAATAAAATCACCCTTTTCATTAAAGCTCTGATAGAAAAGATGACCTCTGTCAGTTAGACCAAAATTATACCCTTTAGCCCCAATAAAAACTTCGTCATTCACAGTGTTAGAAGTTTTTTCTAAAGAACCAAATAAAACACAATTACCTACTTGGTTGTTGAATTCAAAATCAAATAAAGCAGAGCATGAAGAAAAATCCAAACTAGAGATTCCAGTTACCTCAATATTGGAGTCGTTCAAATGAGCTTGATCACCATTTAGAAAAGTTCCAGTAGTAAAAAGTAAAGAGGTTGCTTCCACCGCATGTGCAGAATCTCTAACGATGCCGCTATAAAGACCTGTATTAAAAGCGGGATCTGAGTTTTCAAAAACGGTGTAATACAAAGAATCATCAAGGTTATCACCCATACTTCTCCCGCTAAGCCCAGAAAAATCATAATAAGCCAGCAAACGCTTGTTACTACCAAACGTGGCTTTCGTGATATAATCCATAGATTGTCGGCTCATATTAGTAGTATCTACTTAGATTATAAGAAATAGTTTGATCATTTAAACTACTAGATTCACTAAATTTGTAAACCCCAGTAGAATAACCACTAACTACGTCCATTAATTCAGGCATTTTCCCAGTTCCTCCTTCGCAGGTGGCGCTAATTGCCCATTGCCCAGCACTCCTCTTCATAATTAATTGTTTAGCGAAACCACCTATACTTGGAACAATACCACTTTTTTCAATCGGTTTAATATCGTTGATTGACAATTGCAATCCAGTCAAATTACCTGAGGCTAAATCTACTTTATTATCAAATGATGCAGAATAAGTTATAGTAGAAGTGTTTGGGTCTTTTGAGAAATCTTCTGATTTTGCCTCGCTATTAACATAATTACCACTTATATGATAGCCCGTCCCAACCTCTCTAAAATCTTGCAAAGCTTCTATAGCAAAATTCAATAATCCAGAATTTTCTATAACTCCGCTAAAAACACTATCAACCTCTAAAAACCTTGCTCCTGTTGCTGGGTCTCCTGTTCCTAATACATCAAAAGGTCCATTATAAGAAAGGTTACCGTTAACAGAAATGTTCACAATACTTTCATCTTTAGATGTAGATACATTTGCTGTTCTTTTATGCAAGACGTTCCCAATTTGATCTGTGTTATCTGGATCTTGAAAACTAAAAGTATAATCTACTTTATTAACACCACTATCTATCCTGTAAGAGACTGACTTTGGACCTCTGTTTATAAAACTATAAGCACCACTCTCATAATCTGAAAGAGAGGACGCTACAGCGTTAACTGCTATCTCTGTGGCTTGAGTGGAAGTAAACATACCTGTATCAACCAAACCATCTGTATTCTTTGTGGCATCCATGTTGCCTTGAACAGATGCGTTAACATTCACACTTAAACCCGCATCTTTATCAAATGCTATCTGAGTTGAAGACGTAAAGAAGCCAGAGACATTCTTTATTGGATTTTCACTAGTGCTATATTTATAGTTCTCAATTATCCCGTAAGTGTTTGAAGCTTTATCTATGTTCTCTGTCCTTGATATAAGATATGCGCCACCAGCTACAGCACCTCCTTCGGCACCTGTTTGAAAAAGGCTAATGTTTCTACATCCAGTCGCTCTTCCCGTAACAAAATTAATTGCATTTACTAACGGAGCAGTGTTGTCAATTTTAACACCTTGCGCCGAAACAGTATGGGTAGCTGCGGTTATTTTACCAACCTCTTCCGTGAAGCTCCAATTATCTACAGGACTTTGAACTCCAAAATATTCTGAAAAAACTCCAGAGGAAAAAGATTCAAAACTAACGCTATAGGGAAGAACAGTCGTTAAATCCGAATCGCTGAAAGAAATTGAAGTAGGCTTTGAACATGTAAATTCTTTATTAGAGTCATCATTCGATACTGTCAGGGTCTCGTATTCCGACATCAACCCGCTAATCATTTGCATTTTTTGCAAATGCAACCCGCTCAAATTTGCACCCGTCAAATTACCTATAAGCTCCACACCATCTTGATAGTGGTCTAGCTTACCCGCCACATAAACAGGATTCACGCTCTGGCCAACCAAAGGAGTGGGGTCAGGGAAAGTATATGAACCGTATGTTATGCTTTCAGCCATTTTTATTCATTTATATATAAAAAATTAATATTCCTACTAGATTTTCCTTCTCCTAATTTTACCGAGACTTTATCAGCAGTTATATGAGTTACACCCTCATCAACCAAATCAGTCATTTCTTGAGTTTTTGTTTCCAGAATATCCGCAGCTTTATATATACCCATGCTTTGACTCACTGTAGCTTCGGCTGTGACAGAAGCGGTGCCAAGCGTTTTTAAATCACTTGTTATAACTTGTTCCTCTAAATTTCCTAAATCTAATATTTTTTCAACTCGGTCTATCTGAAGTTGCTTATTCATAGTTAGTTTGAACTTTAAAAGACCATCATCATTTGTTTTATAAGCTGGATCAGTGGTAAAAACAATTGAATCTTGAATAGTTCCTTCTGTCTTGCTAAAACTAGTAGACCTACTTTTTTCATGAAACTCTTCCAGCGGGTGAAATAACCTTCTAACTCTGAGGTGATTTAAATCCTGACCACTTTTCCAAAAATCTCTACAATTATAAAACTTATCTATTTTGTTTTTTCCTAAAGACTTATACATCATTGAAAGGTTATACTCTTTAAATTTGCCAGCTTTTTTCTGAGTTCCTGTATACGATAAGTTATTATCTTGAGATTTGTTTGGGTCAGTTGAAAACTGAATAGTCAAGGTGGCATTGATGCCATCCTTTGTTATGCCTTTCGAAATAGAAAACGGAGATCCAAACTCCTGCTCCTCATTAGATTTAACTTCATCCACTATTTCACCAAGAGCTTTTGTTAATGTATTCTCAGAATCTTGCCTCAATGACGTTAATTGAATATTAACAGTTTTTTCTAAAAACCCCTGTGGAGTTATTTTTATGTCTTGAGTCTCTTTCCTGCCTACATTTTTATTAGGATCTACTATCGAAGTCGTAACTGTTTCAGTTAAACTTACATTTAAATTTATAAGGTCGTAAGTCTCTGAAATGTTTCCTCTGAAATTCTCATCTATTTTTGCTTTTTCAGAAATCCCATCTTCCTGATATCCTAAAGATGGCCTGTTAGCGAAATAATAATTAGTTAAAAATGTTTTCGCATTATTTAAAAACTGATCTCCAGCTTCTTGAGCATAGCCTATAGAAACTTTTCGCGTAGAAGTATAGTCCCCACCAGTTCTTGAAAAATCATAAGTTTCTGAAAATGAAGTGAGCGCGTGAGGGTTTGGAATATATTTGGCGAATTCAGAAGAAGAGTAGTCATCTAGTCTTCTTTTTTCTATTATGCTTATGCTAACCGTCTCTGCGCCGACTAAGGTGCCTCCTTCAAAGTTATAACTTTGTATTTGACCATTCAGATAGTCGTCTGCACCTATCCTTGCTACTAGATTAGGTCTTCCATAAGCCTCTTTAATCGCATCTCTACCTGACAATAAAGTTGTGTCATTCTGCTCAAACTTTAAATCAGATATATCTACCTGATAGTTACCTTTTACAGTATATCCAAAAAGCTCTATTGTTCCTTGGTAATCATAAGTGATCTCTACAGAAGAACTTAAAACATTATTTACGATTAAAGATGCCATGTCTCATTATGATCCTTCGCTAGCTGGTTCTAGTGCAGTTGCTCCTGTTCCCTCTGCGGGTTCTTCATCCATTAAGTCTTTAATTAAATTCTCCATAGAAATCATCTTGTTCGCCAACATCTTCATGCTGTTAGTAGCAGATTTAGCAAACTTAGCTTGCTCTGCCAAAAACGGCTGCAAATCTTTAGAAGCCTGTAGATTTTCATCTAAGAATTCCAAGACCTGATCTACGCTAGCCTCTCCACTTTCTATTTTTTCTTGTGTTTCTTTGAGTTTTTTAGCAATGTCAGCAGTATCTGAATCTGTTGCGAATTTCTCCCAAGCTTTTGTAGCTTGCGCCATAGCTTTATTCAATCCTCTTTGAGTCTCTAGTAACTCATCCATTTCTGCGGTCGCGTCTAATCCTTTGGCATCGTCCATCATGTCTTTAAATGATTCACCTTCCCCAGACCTTAATTGCATAAGCATGTTTTTGCCTTCGCCCCCTACCAGCCCAGCATCTGCCACTTTCGCTAGCACCTCCTCTAATTTTCCCTGATGAACACCAAACAGAGTAACTAGCTTATCTATACTGACCCCAGTTCCTTGATCATCATATTCAGACATCATCATGCCGATTTTCTCGTAATCAATATCAGCAGGATCTTTCAACATTTCATCAGCAATCTCTTTACCTTGAGCATGAACATAATCTAAGTCCATACCGCCTTGACCGAATGCTTGCTGAATATGGCTAACTTGAGCTTGAATTGTTTGTGCTGTGAGTTCAGCCATTTTCTTTTCATTGGCCATCTGCAAGTCGCCAACCTGCTTCATCTTAGAAAGTATATCTATACCAGCCTTTCTAGCTGCACTTTCAAATTGCTGGCTAGCTTTCTCAAGGTTATTCCTTGCGGCCAAACTTCCCTGCAACATCTCCCGATTTGTTGCAGTCCTTCCCTGCTCTGACGCAGTTTTTGAAGTCTCTGCATATGCCGTATCAACACCTGTTTGGGCGTTTATTATAGCACCCCTAAACTGATCCAACCCTCTCTGCTGAGTTTGGAATCCAGCCCCCATGTTCATGGCCAGAGCATTAGGACCAGTAGCAAGAGCTTGCACCAAGGCTTGTTGATCTTGAGCCTGAGCAAACGCATCGGCAGTCTTCAGAGTTATCTTAGACTGTCTTTCTTGGAGATCTGATAGAGTGTTTGCGTAATCTTTGTGAGCTTGCGCTAATGTCGCAGTAGCCTCATCCATATCAGCTTGCCAAGACATTTGCATTTGCAAGTCTTTATATTTCCAACCTGATATATTAGCTATGACATTTGCTAACTTGTCTTGCTCCTTAGCAAGTTTGTCATCGGATTCCCGTAGTTGTTTTGCTAATTTATTTCTTTTCTTTGACCCATCCTTAGCGTCTTCAGCGGCTGCTAAAAGCTCATCGCTTTTTTTCTGTTGTTCTTCAACAGCTTTGGCTGCTTTATCATAAGCATCTGCAAGTGCTTTTGGGTCAGCGGCGTTAGCCATACCCTCTTCTAAACTTTTATTTAAAAATTCTATTTGCGACTTCTTATCCCCGAACCCCTCAAAATCAGGGGCTTTGTCAAATTTTGTCCTCCCTACTCCTACTGCTTTTTGAGTTGCCGCAATTTTTTCTTTAGCTTCCGCTATTGCTTTCTCCTTAGGAGTTAACGCTTCTGCTGCTTTCCCAGCCGCCATGCCTCCTCCGACAGCCCCTATTATACCGCCTCCGAATGTCGTGATCGCAGCAACTAGTGGGGCAGCGGGTCCGAGAAAAGGAGCTAACACAGCCCCAAGTTTAGCGCCCCCAGCAGCCCCTGCCAGCCCTCCTGCGATTGCTCCACCGCTTTCAGATACACCTACAATTTTTTGCCGCTTAGTTAAATCTTCGTTCATCAAGGTCGAGCCAATATCATAAGCCCCAAATAGTGCTGCGGCGGCTCCACCTCCTCTTATAAACCTCGCCCTCTTTCCCGCTTTTTGAGCTTCAACCATTCTATTGGGCTGACCCTTGAGCTTCTCCGCAGTTTTCATCTTAGTGCCTCTGCCGCTAAAAAAGCTTCCCGCCCTTGTTTTACCTACAGCCCTGCCTAGACCACCTCTAGTCGCCATATTCAATGCCGCTAAAGCACCCAAAGCTATAGCTGCCGACTTAGCAGCCTGTGCCAACCTAACATAAACAGGAGGTTGTTTTTTAATCTCATCCAATAGCCTCATTTCTTCTTGGATCAAAGCTCTTTTCATCAAGAAGTTTTCATCTGAAGCTTCGATTTCTTCTATCCGCTTTTGTGTAGCGGCTTCCATGACAGTGATCTGTTTTTCGTATGCCGCTTCAACAAAACCTATAACACTTGATATTGCACCAAAAGCAAACTGGAGACCAAATCCCACGCTGGTAATCGAATCGAAGATACCCATCAACTTACCAATTGATCCTCCACCTACCGCAGAAGCGCCTCCCATTTTCATCCCCCTCGCATATCTAGGTATATGACCACCAGCAAATGCCTTTGTGCCTCTCCTGACCTCTCTGGTGACAAATTTTACACTGCCTTTTGCAGCGTCCTCGTTAGCAATTTTTTTAGCGAAACTTGCTACGCTGTTTTTTCTAGAATTTTCTTTGTAATCAAATATATTAGCTTTTGGATTAGAAACTCCAAAAAGCTTTCTTATAGCTCCAGCCTTCTTGCCTGATACACCCTTCACATCAAAGTCACCACCCTCTACTTTTCTTGCAGGGCTAATATCTAAAGCGGCATTAACTGAAGCTTCAAAAGCCGCGCCAACAATTCCCTTAAGTGCTCCTTTACCTCCTCCTTGAGACTTTAGTTTTTGAAGTATTTTTGCTGGCGAAGGCTTTCCTAAAACTGGTTTAAGGAGTCCCGCAAAGTTCGCAGCATTTGTAGTAACACTTCTTGTTATATTTTTCTTTAAATTTTCATCATGTGGGTCGGCAGCTTGATCAACCGCTTTCGGAACTTTGGGTCCGTCAACTTCCAAAGGTCCACCATATTCAAAGCCCATGTGTTTCCCTCCGAATTTAAATCTCCCTCTGGTCTTTTTTCCTATTGTTGCGGATCTACCAATACTAGGGATAAGCATACCCATGTTTTTAGGAGTAACCAAGACGACCTGCTCTGTCTTTTTTGCTTTTGGTCCCTTCTTGGCCGCACCAAACCGCTGACTAACTTGACTTGGCGAATATCCTGCTGCTATTGCTTGGTCGCGAGTGGTAATATCGTCTCTTTCCGAAAGTGGTTTTGATGGCCTCCCCAATCTTACTTGTCCTCTACCTCCAGCATATCTAGGAATATTGCCGCCAGCATACAGCGGAATCACAGCAGAGTCGGACCCTCCCGCAAAACGAGGGACTTCCACCTCATAATTGTTCATAATGAAGTCTTTGCCATTTATCTTTCCCGTCCCCATATGAGCTTGAACATCATCGGGTGCTCCCAGCATCCTTGCTGATGCCTCCTCTGCCATGAAACCATGAGAGAAAGTTCTCCCCCTTCTGCCCGTGAAACCACTTCCCTGAGTAAATCCTCCAACACCTCTGGCAGCAGCGGCAGCAGCCAAACTTCTCATGAGAGCGGCTTGTTGCGTTAAAAGAGCGTTTTCTCTTTTTATAGCAGCTATAACCGCCTGTTCCTTTTGAAGCTGAGTCGCTGTAGTGCTTTGTATTACTTTCCTTAAAGCAGAGTCTCTTGATAATAAACCAACAATTCCTCCTTGGATATTTTTAAGCTTTTCAGCCTCAGTCCCCATTTTGAATAGGGCTTTCATTCCGTCTAAAGCAAACTTACCCACAAGTTTCGCTATCTTTAAGAAAGCCGCCGTAAATATAACAACAGCGGGACCGCTAAGAAACGTGCTTATAGCCTTAAAGAAACCTCTTATAAAATTATTCCCTTTTTCTGGGTCTAGTGCATTGTCTAAAAACTCTGTAAACTTTATGGCTATTCCAACAAGGTTTTCTAATAATGGCCCAAATGTGATTGAACCCACCTTTTCTCCTAAACTGGTTAACCCAACTATAAGCCTGTTTATGTTGTGAGCCATGCTTTCGCTCAAGGCTGCATTTTTCTCAAATGCTTGGTTGGTTGCTTGCACCCCTGTTTGTGTAGCTTTTGCAAAAATGGATGTCTCGCTTCCTATATCTTTTAAAGCGGCACTAACTACGTTGATTTGGAAAACACCACCAGCTAACTCTTTAATCTTAGAAACAACAGTTGGATCTGCTATATTTTCTATAGCCATAGAGAGAGCTTGTAGCTTTTGCACACCACTCATAGTAGCGTCAATCGCTACACCTAACTCTTGAAGCTCATCAATTGTTGTTCCTCTTTGTAATCTTGTAAAAATTGATTTAAATGCGTTACCGATAACGGCTCCACCTCTCGCAGTTTTTTGTTCAACTGCTGTAACAAGACCAAGTAATTGATCAAAACTAACCCCAGCATCCTCTGCTGTAGAACCCGCTCGACTAAAAGCCTCTGCCAAATCTTGAGCAGACACCGCAAAAGCCGTATCCACAGCAACCATCTTATTAACAATCTGGTTGGCACTTAAACCAGCGGAAGTAAATCCATTGATCGCAGCAGTTAATGACTTAACAGATTTTTCTGCGTCTAGACCCGATATCCTTGTTAACACCAATGCAGCCTTTAACCTTTTCGCGGTTTCTTCAGCACTTAGACCTTGACGAGCTAACTCAGCAGCACCCTCTGCAACTGTGCTAAATGATTGGCCAGTCTCTTTAGCTACTTGGAAAATTGAATTCCTGAACCTGTTAAAAGTGGTTTCTGTAGCCTGAAAAATAGAATTAATTTCTATTAATCTTTTTTCTACCTCTATAGTAGTTGCTACAAGCTTTTTAAAAGACTGTGTTATACTGTTTAAGACTACAGTGGTAGCTCCAAATGCAAAAACACGGGCTGTAGAAGCATCCAGAGATTTTTGAAACTCTGACGCTTGTCCAGTAATTCTTCCTAATGCATTAGATATCTGCTTAGTCGAAGCATTTAGACTAGCAGTATTTAACTGAACATTTAGGGAAGCATTGAAACTTTGAGCCATATAGTGTAAATTACACCTATCCGCTCAAAAAGTCTTCGGCTTTAAGCTCTCCACCCCTTGCTTTAATCTTGGCTTTTAGGTCTTCCGTGCCATGAGATACCTTTCTGTCAGCCTCATCTGGCTTCTCCTCATAGTTAAACATTTTAACTGGATCTCCGTAAATCTCATCGGGTATTGAGGTATTTCTAATTTTATTCAATAAAGAGCTAGACAAAACTAATAGAGTTTTTTGAAAAACTGTTATTTCTTGAAATGTGGTATCAATCAAACCGATAGGATTATTTCTTTGGGTTACATAAAGATCAAAGAAACCGCCTTTGTAAGAAGCTTCTAATACCCTTTCATGGCTCATTAAATCATTATACCTAGAAAATAACATAACCGTTAAAGCGTCCCTGTTTTTGGGGTCTGGGGCTGAATCAAAATCTTTAGAAGAAAAGACACAGCGATCATAAGTTCTCTTAACTTTTTTAAGCTCTGCTAAATGTTCTGCGCTATATGCTATTAATTTACCCCTTTCAGCCTGAATCTCTTTTAAGTCTTTTTCTTGAGAGAGCAGTGAATTATTGAAAATCTTTCTTTGAGTGGGGTCAGTAATTTTTGCCAAAGCCGCAGTAGATTTTTTAATCATCCACTTTTGCGATTTAATAGACTCTTCTTTTTCCTTCGACCAAGCTCCTGATTGTATAGCTTGTTCTATAAGTTCATCAGACGTAGAGATACCTGATTTTATTGATTTTTTTATGTCCTCTATTTGTTCATTATCGACTTCAATAGCATCCATTAACTTCAGATGCTTGAAGTAATATTGCTGACCAGAATACTCTAAAACACTAAAACCTCTTATTATGTCTAATAAGTCAATAGAAGCGTTCTCATACCTCTTCTTCTTTTTCTCCTTCATCCTCGCTGAAAAGATCCTTCAAGGTCTTATCTATCGACTTTTGATCTGTTGCTAATTTGTTATACCAAATAGTAATAACCCTTATTAGTGTTTCAAAAGAAGAATTATAAAGAGTTTTTAATCTAAGTAAATGAGGGTCTTTTGTCTCTTCCTCTTCTAGATCTTGTAAATCTACAAGAAATTCTCGCCTTTCTTTAAAACTCTCTCCTTCAAACAAAGGAAAGAGTTCTTTCTTACCTTCCTTGTCGTCTTTTACTTCATCTTCGTAATACGAAAAGTTAACAACAAACCATTCGACTAGTTTTTGTTCTGCCTTAGCATCAGCGGTCTGGCTGAATTGATCCCTTAAGCTAGATTCATATTGATGAATTGATTTTTGAGTTGAAGCAAAAGTTAGCTTAGCTTCTTTTAACTTTTCTTTTTGCTCCTCATCCAAATCTTTCGCGCCCTCAAAAAATTCAATAACCCTGCTAGCCTCAAGGTTTTCTAAGACCATTTCAGATATCGCATCATCGGTCCTCTTTGAAGTCATTCCTCCAAGATCGCCCATTTTTTTAGCGAGCATCGCCTTAGTTAAAAACCCAGCATTAATAAAAGAATTATACTTTTGACCAAAATAAAACTCCGCATCCTCCATATCGCTGATAGTAGGCTTTATGATAGCCATTCTTGTCTGCACGGTTTTTTTTTGTTTTTTAGTGCTCTCTACAGGGCCATTCTTGGTTTTTTTAATATAAGGGACTTCCTTTATAATTTCCCTTTTTACATCAAATGAGTATAGCTCTTTCATCTATATTATTATATAAATAAAATAGCTAAAATCAATCTTTTTTAACCTTAGACTGCATCAGTCATGATTGATTCTATTCCACTGATATCTACAAAAGCTGTAGAATTTCCATGTTTATGGAAAAGAGCAAAATTAACTTCTCCTATCTCAGTGACAGGAGCACCAGTTATCAGCATACCGTTCGCCATCAATACATCATTGTGATAATATGAATAACCCTCGCTACTATCTCCACCTCCCCATTTAAATTTAATATTAAAAGGAACTCCGCTTTCATAGCCCCCAAAAAACTTTCCGCTCTGATCAAACAAGTATCCACTAACTCCCGAAACTGTCATCATATTATTCGTTCGAAAAGTTCCACCTAAAACCCCTGTTTCCATCATCGCAAACTCAAACCCACTTTCAGGGGTATGAATATTTAAATCTACACTATATGTAGATGTCTGTAGTCCATTAAAACCTCCAGTAGCTATCATTTTAATATTGGGAAATAGTATGAGAAATCAACAGAAGTATTATCATCTAAATCAGTCGATTCGTCTATTGATTCTAAACAACATCCACTTGTAGTAAAATCCATAACAGAGTTGCCTTCATTGTCTTTTAAATCAATTTTAATTACACCACTCTGACAGACTAGGCTCGATAAGTCTATTCCAGTCACTTGATTTTTAACAGCACTAAAAGAAAGACTGCCTTGGCTGGGTAAGTCTGGATATCTGAATTTTGGAGTTCTTGTCCCAAGTCTAGTAACTTTTTTTCTAGGAGTATCTACTGATAAGGTAAAATTCTGTATATTAAAAGACGCTGAACTAATTGACTCTAAGCCGTCTGGAGTTGTCGATATCTCTATATTTTGCGGCCTAAAGAAACCCCCGAAAGTATCGCTTGTTGAGTCGGAAAAAGTTAAAGCTCCATCAGGCGTAAAAATAGCAGCATCTCCTTCATATGCAGTGCTACCTTCAACAAGTGCTCCCACGGAACCATTGAGAGAGTATGAGGTCATAGAGGCTCCAGAAACAGTGGTAACACCCACAGTATCTTTTATCTGAAAATCAAATTTTCCTGTATTAAGAAATCCAGACCCTGCCATTTGGCATTGATAGAAAGGATCTATTCCAGACGCACCAGTGGTGATCAAAAGCCCCATATCCAAGGATGAGCTTTGACTGCTTGCTAAGACTCTATCTGATATATGAGAAACCCCCAATCTAGGTATATCGACTAATTCTTTTTCTGTGTTTACAGAAAGAGAGTTGATAGCAGGTATTCGTTCTCCATTAACGAAAACCTGAATATCACTAGAATGAACTCTCTCTATAGCCATACTTTAGTTTACACAAAAAAGCCCCGCATCTCTGCGGGGCTTTAATTGTAAGCCTTAAAAGACCGTTAAATTACTCGTTATAAGGAGCAACGCCATTAGGTGTATTACCACCACCGCCTTTACTCTTGGCATAGTAAAAGCCATTAGCTAATTGGCAGTCTACATAGTTTTCTACAGGAGCATTTCCAGCAGCACCTGAGTAGAATAAACCTTGGTCAGTAGTATCTGGACCACCAATCTGAGCCGAGAAGGTCATATCAATAGTCTCATTATCATCAAGACCAACCGAGAAGTTTTGGCTATCCAATACTGCCTTCTGGAGAACGAAGTGGTGAGCTACTGCTCCATTTTCAGAGTCCTTGACTTTGATAGTGGCATTTGTGGTAGCGTCTCCCGCTGTTCCAGTTAAGATCTTATCAATAGCTCCACTGTGCATATTCTTAAGGATGGCACTTACACTCAAGGTTACATTAATTGGGAATTCAAGAGGTTTAGCAACAGCCCTTTCAGCGCCGAGCGCCTGAATATTTCCGCGAGACATTGGAACTTCGATGGAAGCACTTTGGACATGCATGTCACTTGTATCAGTTCCACCAAAGTCAAATGTGTTTTTGCTGAGACTAAGAGTAACGTCTTCGGGGCGCAGAACGAGAACATTCATATCTCCCGTGCTTGGAACACCAAGCATGAATTGTCCAGTGTCTGCTCTCTTCGCATTTCTATCAAGAGCAGGGTTATAAAGACCTGAACTCTGTCCAACATCAAACTGAATGTTTTGAGCTTCTCCTTCTAGATCAACTCTCGGAATTTCTCCGACAGCGAAGTTTACGGTATAGCTGTTAAATGTGCAGTTTCCGAACGCCACAACATCATGAGTGGTTCTATCAGCAGAGCTAAAGTAGCCTGTTGCGGCATTGATGCTTGTAGTAGTGGAACTCGTAGAGTTATTAAATGCATCATCACCTTCTCCAACGGTAAGGACATAAAGGTTCTTTTCCCTCTTAAGAGCATTCTCTGTCATTACGCCAGAAATAAATTGTGAAGAGGGTGCAGCCGCGCTAGTTAGCCCCCCGCAATCAAAGCCCAAAAGACCTTCGTTTTCTCCATTGCCCAAGTAGTATCCTACAGAGAAACTTGGATTTAATTCTGACATTGTTAATGTCCCGATTCGGGCTAACTGTCCAAACTCCCTGACATCCTGCCTTGCTCCAGCAAGGTCAATATCAAAGGAAAAGGTGTCAACTCGATGAAGCTGTGTCGGCATTATGCCTGAGTGAGCAGCAGCGTCTTTTGCTGAATCTGCATTGCTATCAGCACTGCCACTACATAAAATACCAGTAGGAGACACATACAAAGCTTTGCTTTGTGAGATTATTCTAGTTCTAGAAGCCATATTGTAAAAAAGTTAAGAATGTAATTTGTTTACACTTTCTTACACGGATTTACAGTCTAGGGAAACGATAAGTGCATAATTCAAAGTCCAAAAAGCCAATTGATATGTTTTTATTAAGATTTTCCCTTATTTGCTCAGATACTACTTTTGAGGCTCTCACCTCCTTAATGAAGGACTTCACTGGGCTAGACTGATCTGAGACTAGATTATTGTAATTATAAGGAAAATTCTTTATGGAGAAAGAAAACCCATAAGGAAAATCTTCATATGGTATATGGGTTAAATCCTCTCTTACCGTGTCTCTAAAAAGAGATAAAATTGAGTCTAAAATATAATTATCAAAAGAAAGCACCATCACCCTAATATTAGATCTGGTATCCTCCTCTCCCCCAAAAGAAAATTCTGTATTATCAGAGGAAGCTAAAGAAATAAAACATGCGGGTAGAAAGTAAGTGTTCTCGTCATATTCTGAAGTTTTACCGTATTGATAGGGTAACTCTGTAGCACTATCCTTGAAATCAGAATGCAAAATGGTTTGAGCATCTGTATCATTTGATATGTAAGTGTTTACTTCCTTTACAGTAGAATTTGCCGTTAAATCCTTACTACCAATTGGTGTCCCAGACTCTTGTGGAAATATCAATCTTCCATTGTCGTAGTCAGTGAAAACACCGCCATTTATATCAGAGTTACCTGTTATAAACTCACCGTCTAAAAAGAAACCAGAGTTAGGTTGTGATACTCCGTGATCACCAACAAGCTGTCTAAATTTGCCTTGAAAAGCGACATGACTAGGAGGCACATCAGGGAACACGCCTGAGGTAAAAGCATTATCTAAGTTTATTTTATAAGCCTCTGCTTTACTTCCAATTAACTGGTTCTCAAACCATAGATAGAAGCTAGATAAAATATTCTGGTCAAACTGTGCTTTCATTTATCCAATCTCAATAAAGACTTCTTAAATTCGTTTATTAATTTACCGACATAAGGTGTCCTACTAAGACTTACACCAGAAGACCTATTTTTGACCTGTATACCTGTTCCAGAGCTAGAGTCGCCAAAACCTTTTGAACTATACAGATATTGTCCGAGGTTAGTTATGCTCCCCGCTTCGATACCTTCTACCCAGCTTTTTCCAGTCATCCAAGGTATAGGGGTCAAGCTATAAATTTCCTCTATACTAGGTATAAAAAACGTAACACGATATCTCCCTCTGGTATTAATTCTTCTTACCTTGAACCTTATTTTTTCATTAAAAATCTTAGAAATAATATCGGTGGGATTACTTCCAGCGGAAAAGCCTATAAATGAAAACAAGTTACCATATCCACCCAGAACACCACTGCTATTGCTGGCTCTTGGTCCAGCGTTTAGTTCAACTGTTATAGGGTGAACCTCAAACTTCTTAGCTAATTCTTTTCTCCTTTCCTCCAACTTCGGCTGAATGACACCCCTTAGAGCCATTCCCATAGTTTTATCATTTGGATTATCTGAAGTTAACTCTCTTAGAAGCTCTTTAGCGTTAACTGTCACTACGGGCTTTGAGGCCGAAATGAATGGTTTTCTTGCCATTAGTTTTCACGCTTTAAAAATATAGAATAAAATTGAGAGCCAAATGGACCTATAACTTTAGCATCGCTATCAACAACGAAAAGCTCTTCATCAACCTCTATCTTTGAACATATCTTAATTTTCTCGTAAGCGTCTGACTTTACCTTTATCCTTATCTTTCCGTCAGATGCCGTCAAATTCATTTGACCGTTACCATCCACAAGCTCCTCTTCTTGTTCATTCTTGTAAAAAACTCTGGCCGAATAGGTATACCTAGTTAGCGTTTCCTCAGAAGAAATTTCAGCAGTATTCTTATTCCTGCCATAAAGGGGGTTATAGTTAAGTTCCGCAGGAACGCTGGCCCTCTCTTCTACATAAACATATATGTCTTTTGCAAAAGTATCATGAACATCGCTAAGGGCAGAATTTATACCTGCCTTTTCAGCCTCTGTAAGTAATGATGCCATTTATTGTAGTATGCCTGATAGATTGAAAGTTCCATCTGTTCCAGCTACTTGTATTGGGGAGGATTTTTGATAATTATACTGATATAGCAAATTATCTAATCTTTCATTAACCTCTGTTGTTAAATCTTTGTAAGTCTTAGCAACAGAATTTTTATTCTGTCTTTGTATCGTTGTATCTCCTTCTTTGATTGTAACCCAATCAACAGAATCAGAATAAGTAAAAGACCTTAAAGACTCTCGCGCAGACTTTTGAAGATACCAAATTTCATACAGAGTAGCGAAGATGTTATTTTCCACAGGAGCTAATCCTGTGCCGTCGATTCTCAATGCTCCAGTTGAATCTATTGAAGCTTCTTCATGAATCAACCCATTTAGCTCCCCCACATTTTCTTCAAGCCAACCAGATACAAACACCATGTTATAAGTGCCTGTATCGTTAGGGAAATCGTAAGTAACGATTCCACTGGCTAAATTCCCAAGGTCATTCATAAAGTTATATATCTTTAAATAACTTTACAGCATTTTCGTAGTCTGGGGAACTTGGATCTATAATTGGTTTAGCTTCTCCTTGAACAGTGACATCGTGTTTTATCGCGTAAAAGTCAAAAGATTTCATCAAAGACTTCTTTAATAATTGCATATTACGCTCCCTTGGGAGACCCACTCTAGCGGCTAAATCTGTTAAATCAGAAGCCGAAGAATCATCTAATCTGCGTCTAAAAATTTCTCTGTTAAGAGTCCCATAAGGATTCATCTGAGGCATCCCTAGCAAATCTTCAAGCTCTTTGACCTTTTTAACTTCTTCTTCAAAAGCATCCCTATCTTTACCATCGGTAACCTCAAGTTCCTCTAAATGCTCTTCGCCAACCCCCTTAGACACTTGCATTTCGATATCAATTTCTTCTTCAGGATTATTATCGCTCATATTATATGATAACTAAAACTTATAAAAAATCAAAAAAAAAGAGTCGCCCCTTCCGAGGCGACTCTCTCTTTATAATTGAGTTTTAACTCTTTAGGAGCTAGTTCCAATCGAAAGACCGATAAGGGCTTTGTCATCAATACAGATACGACCCTCTTCGACTTTACCATAGTAACCAATCTTGTTCTGACGAACAGAGAACTGATCATCAACAAGAACCTGCAAGTCATCAGAAGTTCCCTCCTGAATAACGGTAGGACGGATAAGCGCATCCTTACTACGATCAACTCCGATAAGGATCTGATCAGCAGATTGAGTGAATGAGCCTCCAGCACCACCAACGATGTTACCTTCTGCCGCAGCGATAGTAGCAAACAGCTTGTTGAAGGTTTGGTTTAGACCCATCTGGTTGACTTCCATGATATTGATACCATAGAAAGATGGGAGACCAGCACCAGCGTAAAGCTCTTGACGAAGTTGATCAGGAGCAACCTGACCGTCTCCACCAGAGTCTGGAGCATTACCATCCGAATCAACAGTGTTGATTGGGTTGTATGCCATTGCGCGGAGATCCTCAACCATTTCTGGAGAAACCAGAAGGTCAGTGATCCCAGACTTGACTCCACCAATAGGAGTGCCTCCACTCCAAGAGCTATTAACACGCTTGCTCGCAGTGATCAAGTTGTTCAGGTCATGAAGGATAAACCTACCCGACTGTGTTCCTTGAATAACTTGGCTTCCCTGAGTATTATTGCTGCCCTTACCTTTACACAAGGCAGTAGCGAGCACGTTGAAAGCGGTTTTAGTCTGCTTAAGCAGAATTTCCTGAGCCATCCTAGTGAAAGTCTTGCTAACAACGTCAAGACGCGCCCTACGGACATACTTGCGATCAAACGCAAGAGCACTGTCTAAGCTGTAGGTTTGGAACTTGAGTTCGTTGTGAGCGGGAAAGACTTGACTATATGGAAGACCCCCAGCAACCTGCTGAGAATACACCTGAATGTAGTTCTCATCAGTGATATCGTGGAAAAGATCCAAAGGCAAAGACGGGTTATCATCCTCTCCGTAAGAAATCGTGGTATACAGATTTCCAACAGTTGGAGCATTGTTGATAACTTCGGAAACGATAGGTCCGAGCAGTTCAGCAACTGCTGCCTGAGCCTCATAAGCCTCTTCACGATTATTAGATCCCATTGCCCTAATAAGAGCTAACTGATCTTCAGTTCTTTTAATAGTGATTTTCATGATCGTAAAATATTAGCAGTCGAGTTTAAGAATTGCATATGCGCCAGCGAACGCATCCGTTGTAGGGCCAGACTCACGAAGACCAGTGGCAATAAACTTACCAATGGAGTGTGCGTGATGTTTGTGATGGTTTGCAGCAGTTCCCGCAATACCGCTAATGGTTCCATTATCAGTAGGAACGGCGAAGGAGTTAATTGCAGGAGCAAGACCTCCACCTAAACCTTTTGAGTTGATAGTGAATAAACCTTTAGTGGCTACAGGCACAACCTCACCAGAGACAACGCACTGGAGTTCAGCCTTCTTCTGAGGATAATACAAAAGATTCTCCCCATTTTCATCTTTGCTACGCACATCGCGCAACAGGATTCCCAATGGTCGCACACCCGCACCAGTATCACTGACTTTGGTCACCTTGTAAGGTGTCTCAGGATAAAGGGAAAGCGCATTACCGAGAGTATTGTCGTAAGAATTTGCATCAGTTCTTTCGACATACTTTACAGGCTCATTACTAAGGTTAGCATCGCTTACCCTAACAACAGAACCCGCCTCGCCCGTTTCCAAATCATACGAATAGAAATTGATAACATCATTTTCATCGTATTGACGGAAGGGCAGTAAACGTGTAATTTCGTTTGCCATGATTAATAATAGTTGTGTTTAAATTAAGAGACTTCTACTTGGAAGCCTTTCTTGAGTCTCTCGACCAAAGAAACCTGTTCACTGGATTCACCGTTATTATTAGGAATAGAAGCCTCTGCTTCGTCTCCCTCTGCCTCAAGCTCCTCTTCAGGCTCCTCCTCTTCCGTAGCTTCCTCGTCTTCATCAGGGTCGTCGCCCTCCTCGCGGCTTGCTACAGCTTCGTCTATACGAGCCTTAATCTCAGCTTCTTTAGCTTCGATGTTTTTCTTGAGCTTATGAGCAAAAATAACCTCCAGTTTTTCCTTATAGGAATTAAAATCTTCTTCAGAAGAACCAAGCTCTTTTACTTCAGCGGTGACAAGAGCCATTTCCTTTTCGTTAAGGTCATAGTCACTGTCAATGAAGTTCATGCGATCATTAAAGAGATCGACCGCAGCTTTTGCTTCAACTTCAGCCTTAAGACTATCAAGTTCTTCTTTGGCTTGCTTAAATGAGTCTTGTAACTCAGCAAGCTCAGCTTCAGCCTTAGCCTTAGCTTCCTGTTCAATTTCGATCTTGGAAGTCCAAGATTGATTGTGTTCTGTTAGCGCATCACGCATGACATCGCCAACAGTGCTAGCTTCAGAGTCTTCCTTCACCACTGAAGCAACACTCTTGGTTAACTTTAAAATAAGTTCTTCGAATTGTTCTTTATCCATATTAAAAATGTTTTTTAATTTGTCAGACTTTACATTAATATTAGTGTTTCGGGAAATTTTTTCTATTTTTTTGTCTTCTGGCTCATCTTTACTTGTATAAATACCCCTCACAGAAGCGGCAGGGTTTCTTGTTAATGCTGCTCCTAGCGGGTATGTCTGACCGACGATTAATCTGTTAACAAGGTTGCCTTCGTCATCTATTCCTTTGCCACCCAACCCCTTGATATACTGCTTAAGATCTTCTTTTCGAGAACCTTCCGCTATAGTCGAATCTTGTAAAAACTTAGAACCTACCGCTACCTCAAACTCCTTGAATGCTAACTCCCAGCTTGTAGATATACTCTGATAAGAATCATCTTCCTTTTCAGAAGCTTCTATAATTGCTTCTGCCAATTCTGGATAAATAGATTTGTAAATTAGGCCAGCCGCATTTAAGTAAAAAGGTTCTTTTTTGTCGGCATAAGATTCAATATCGTTGTTTTTAAAGTCAAACTCTCGATCTGAGAAGGACGCATTGATCATGTGACCAACAATTTTATCTTTTTTATGCTCAATATTTATTGGCTTATTGATAAATCTTTTTACAGCGGCTACAGCAGTTCTGGCATCTATGCCGTCTCCGTTTTTATTGAATTCATTAACTTTTGCCAAATTAAAGACGACTGGTAATACATCAATATTCTGCTTAGGATCAAAATCATCAGGAAGCAAAGATTGTGCAGCCTCTTGAACAGACCCTTGAGAAAGACCAAAGGAATTAAATTCCTCTTCGCTTATCTGTTTTACGAAACCTTCAAAGTGACAAATATCAAAATCATTCACTGACATATTCTTTCTTACACAGAAATTTGAGTAGAATGATATAAAATCGCAGAAGATAAGTCATCTAATTGATGCTCAGTGCCTAATTCTAAAACTTTACTATGCACATTAAGCTCTGTTATAGCATCTAGATTTTCTACAACATTAGCTAATGTTGATTCCCATTCATCCTTGTCTTTAGCAATAACTATGGTCTCACAAACCTGAGCAACCATTTCTTTTTTCTGCTTGGACATTCTCTTTAAACCAAATTTAGAAGCAAACTCTCTGAAGGCTAATAATTCAAACTCATTAATCTTTTTAGTAGCCTCAACGATATGTTTCTTGGAAAATGTTTTTGAATTCGATACACCCAAAGGTCTACCTCCAGATGGAGCTATTGGAGCAGTCGGCTCTGGTTTTTGAGCGTCCTTAGGCTCTGGGTCTCCACCTTCTTCTCCTTCATTGTAGAGATTAATAGTGTTGACTAGAGGCATATAATGTCCCTTTTCCCTATCGTCTTTAAATTTATCTTGAGCCTTCTCCATGTCTTTCCCCTCTGGGAATACCCCAGTGTGAACAACCTGCATACCCTGCTCAGGAGTTAGAACTCCAAGCTCCATAAGCCTTGTGGCGAGTTTGGCTAAATTGTTATCATCCATAGTATCAGTTCTCGCGAAATGAGCTTTCGGCCAAGACCGAAGACCTGCCGCCTTACAGACTCTAGCTATTTCTGGATTGATAAAGTCCTCTAAAAAGGAGGCTCTTGATTCTTCTAGTCGCTGAAAGAAAACTTTCATTTTAACTTGAAGATCAGAGTATTTAGAATCCCCAATTAAAACATTTTGCAATCCATCCTCAATATCCTTGTTGATAACATCATATTTTTCTGGCCCAACAACCTTCTTAATATCAGGAATAACAAAATTTGCTTTTGTCGTATAGTCAGAAACCAAAACTCTACCCACACTTTGATTTTTGAAGATTTGCTGCATCGCAGCTAAATTCTTATGGTTAATCCCGCCCTTATCTGGCTCATTGCCCATAGTAACAAGCAAGACTACATTTTCAATAGAACGGCTAATTGCTTGATCAATATTTTTTAATTCTATTTTTCTGTTAATATCATCGAGAACAGAATATCCTACAGGTATAGCCAAAGGCTCATAATCTTGTTTCTTACAAAAAACCACATGAAGCAAACTTGGATCTAATTTAATTTGAATCCTAGTCATCGCATAACCTGTTTTAGAATTAGCAATAAGCTTCTTGGTTTCTTCTGGCAAAGAGTCATAGAGTTCTTGCTCATGCTCTGTTTGCGGGTTTCTCAAACGAGAAATTTCAAATGGAGTTAAAACTTTAAAATACTCATAACCACTAAAAGATATCGCACCCTTTGTCGCGATGTCTGTTGGGTTAATTAACAAATATCTAATTGGTATTTCTTTTCGAACACTTGCCCCGTAGGTTTCAAGCATCTTTTGGGAATTTTTCAAAGGTATCTTCCCATCCATTCGGTAAAGGAAAACATTTCCTGACCTGTAGTATTCTCTAAAATATTGTGATTTTAAATCATGCATCCTGATTCTTTTGAACCATGCTTTAATAAATTTTCTAGATTTTTCATTACCGCCTTCAATATACAAATCTGAATTAGCGAACTCAGCTAAAAGATCAATTGTGCCTCTGAAATTTGCTATGTTGAAGTAGGCTTTTTGGCAAAGCTCAATAGATTCCCTAGCGTCAGCGGAATTTCCATCATAATTAAACGGTAGTATCCCATTTTTAATATTGGAAAAATTATTCCCAAGCCCATCTGTAGCAGCCCTATTTGTTCTCGCTGCTGTCCGACTAGTGGGGGCTGACAACCTAGAGGCTGTCGAGGAACTATATATCGAATCTCCAATCAACTCAGGAGAGAAGTCTTCTTGCGCTTCTACTAAGTTTTCTATAGGTTGTTCTCTCTTTTTGAACTTCTCCCAATATTCTGATCTTTTGGTATATTTCCGAGGCATATCAAAGTTTACACTAAAGTTATAAAAGTTACTTTTAAACTTTTCAAATTGCAAATGGAACAAATGTGCTATCGACTGTTTTTTCTGGAGTAGCGTTTTCTGCGTCGAAATAAACCTTGGCGAACCAATTGCCTAAAACTAGAGCAGAATAAGAGTCTTTTCTAGCTCTGTTCGGCCCCTTTTGCCTTCTTAGGTTTTGCGGCAAATTAAAAGACTGAGATCCTTGAGGGTTACCTATAACCTCGATATTAGCACATTCAGCTTTAGTAAGTTCAACAATTGACTTTTGATGGTCTATCAAATCTATCATCATAGCACCCTTAGATGCCTTTGGTGCCTTAATATCCCATTTTAATTTTTCTATAGGTATATTTTTCTTTCTCTGCTCATTGAAATGAGAATCAACCGCCCTAGAACCAAATAAAATTCTTTTATGATCTATGGCAGCTTGCAGCATCTCATTACCAGTTCTTATCCAGTTAGATGTAGGTTTTCTTAGGATGCAGTAATTTCTCTCCCTAGAGTTATATTGATTTTTAAAACTTAAAATATCAGAGTGCCAGTTTTCTGGTTTTTCTAAATCAACATCTATAACACCAATTTTTATATTTTCTTTTTTAAACAAAGCACTCTCATTACAAGAGTTTATGAATTGAACCCCTCCATTGTAGTCACCGCAAATACCAACAATATTAAAATGTTGTATTAGGTATAAGAAATATTGCATATGCTCTTTCAAAGAAACACCCGCTATTGCATAACTATGGACTAGGCATATTTTTTGTGAATCCCTGTCTATCTTGAAAACATGCATGGCAAAATGGTCTGCACTTGTGTTACCTGCCCAGTTAGGGTCAAAGGCCAGTAAATACTCATCGCTAGGATTCCCTACTACTTCTACAGCAGGAAACTCTCCGTCTGGTATCGTGCAAGCAGCCATCTTAGAAAGCCTGAAATATCCGTCACTCTCATCTATAAATTGTGCTCCAAATTCCCTCTTGAACTGCATTTCACTCATGGTCGCCTTAGCTTGTTTAAGCAGGTTTTGATCATAGAGTCTTGGTGGAGCGCAGTCATAACTTAACTGCATAATCAGTCTATAAGCATCATCTTTAAAGTCGTCCTCCTCTTCTCCCGAACCTTCCTTGACTGTTAGGCCATCTATTAAGTCTACATATTTTTTATAGAGCTTATACATATACTCAAACTTAAAGGATGGAGATGAAAGAATTATTAACTTGTTGTTAGGCCAGATATAT
>CEPR01008572.1_pt1 | contig 32915 bp, 51 predicted proteins | sample 530431 | NCBI WGS metagenome assembly CEPR01 (sample SAMEA2620078, study PRJEB7988) | marine metagenome | isolation source: saline water (ENVO:00002010), including
GTTTAGATCAAGAATGGGCCACGAAGAAAATTGGGGTGGAAATATCAGAGTAGAAGTTAAGTCAGGTGCTCAAATAAAAACCATTTGGACAAAATACACCGCAGCGAAACAGCAAAGTGATCAAAATAAACGTGAGGGGGATTCTCGCCCATTCATTTTTGTTGCTATGCCTGACGGCACTTCCAATGGACTTGTAATTGCAGAATTAGACGAGCTGATAAATATTGTTACAGCTCTAATAACAACGTGGAACGAAGATATAGACGAATAAAGGCTCAAAACAGGGCATTTTGAGGCGTTTTAAGAGCTTTGAAAACAAGCACTTCACTAGGTAAAGGGGGTGCAGAACTGAGCTAAATCTTGAAAAAAAACCTGAAAAATCAGGGTTTTTAGTAGATATAATATATATTTTATATATAATGAGGTTATGATTTACGAAAATATTGGAAGGGGAAATCATGGCTACAAGAGCAACAATAACAGTTGAAACAAAAAAAGAAAATGATGTTTCAATTTATAAGCACTATGACGGATATATTAAAGGTGGATTAGGCGAAATGCTTATGAAATTTGTAAGCGTCACAAAAGCAAAAAATACTGCAGAAGAATTGATAAATGATTTTGTAGAATTTTGTAAAGCTGAATTTGGCGGAAAACCTGCTGATAACGTTTATGGTTCAGGGTTTGATAAGAAAAACTTTGAAAGAGTTGAAAGTGAGTATTGGTTGGAAGGACAAGAATTCAAAAGTCATTCTGATACAGAATTTCATTACTCATTAAAAATTGGTAATAATAATTCTGACATTATTCTTTTTGTTCAAAGAAGAAATTATAATGACGACTTTCAAAATGGAACTGAATTGACTAGAACTGGACATTGGACAGATTTTGCAGTTTTAGAATGCATAGGCAGAACTGGAAACTTTTTTGATTACAAAGTTGCATAGTTAGAAAAAAAAAGCCCCAAATTAATTTGATTTGGGGTTTTTTTATGTATTATTGTTCATATGAACATAGCACCTAACTTAATTAATCTATTAGTTGATGTTAATGAGCTTGAAGAATATCCTGAGAACGTAAGACAGGGTGATGTTGGAGCAATAGTTACATCTCTACAAGAAAATGGGCAATATCGCCCAATAGTTGTAAATAAAAAAACTATGCAGATCTTAGCTGGAAATCATACTTTTCAAGCTGTAAAGCATTTAGGTTGGGAAAAAATAGCTGTTACATTCGTTGATGTTGATGAAGATATGGCTAAAAGAATTGTTCTCATAGATAATAAGGCAAATGATTTAGCTGATTATGATTATCCTGCTTTGGTTAATCAATTAGAAGAGTTAGCAGGATCAGAAAAAGGACTTGTAGGAACTGGTTTTGATTTAGATGAATTAGATGATCTAAATAAAATGCTTGAAAATGAAAAGCTCAAATTAGATTCTACATCAGTTTTCGCTGACTATATAAGCACTTTAAATACAGAACAGCCTGAATTTTTAGGGCAAAGTGAAACTGGGGAAACTTATTACAAATTGAATTATGCAGTCACTAAAGAGCAAAGAGAAATAATTATGGACGCAATCAAAAAGGCAAAAGAAGTATTTGAAACAACAAATTCTGTAAATGCCCTAGTTGATCTATGCGGTGATTGGAGGAATGAATGATATTTAGTGAAATACAGGGTTGGTTATTTATAGCTTTATATGCAGCCTTAGCAATAGGAATTGCACAAACATACAAAATAAAAGCTAATACAAAAGAATCTTATTTAGTAGCTGATAGAAAACTTAACTCAACTGAGGCAGGGTTTTCAATCGCTGCGACTTGGATTTGGGCACCTGCTCTATTCGTTGCAAGTCAACAGGCTTACAATAATGGTTGGATAGGTGTTTTTTATTTTACTGTTCCAAATATTTTGACATTAGTTTTGTTCGCATATTTAGGTCAAAAGGTAAGAAATAAATATAAAAAGGCTTTTACGCTTTCAAGCACTATGGAAAAAATGCACTCAAAAAGAGTTCAAAAGTTATATATTGTTTCATTATCAGCTCTAAGTATTTGTTCATTCGCAGTTCAACTTTTAGCAGGTGGAGCAGTAGTTGAATCATTAACTGGTATAAACTTTACTGCAATAACAATCGCTATGGCTTTGATTGCAGTTGCGTATTCTTATAATGCAGGTTTAGGAGCAAGTGTTAGAACAGATTATTTACAAATGGCTATTATTGGCGGGGTTGCATTAGTTCTTGTTCCGTGGATTATTAATGTTGCTAGTTTTGATACTTTAAAAGCAGGATTAAATGGATTTGACGGAATGGCCCAAAATATGTTTACTGGAAAAGGAGTTGATATATTTTATGGATTTGGTATTTCAGTTACAATCGGCTTATTATCTGGAAGTTTTGGCGATCAATCTTTTTGGCAACGAGCATATGCTACAGAGCAGGATCAAGTAAAAACTGCATTTTTAAAAGGATCTGCTATTTTTGGTGTTGTTCCAATTTTGATGAGTGTATTTGGATTTATTGCAGCGGGGCAAAAATATGTTCCTGATTCAAATCAGCTAGTAAATGTTGAAATAGTATTACAAAACCTACCTGAATGGACAGCTATACCATTTTTAATAGCTTTGTTGTCAGGTTTAATTTCTACATTAGATTCTTGCCTTTGTTCAATATCATCTTTAGTAGGGGAAGACTTGACAAAAGATAATAAGAATGTTGTAGATAATGCAAAAAAAGGAATGGCGGTGCTAGTTGTTTTTGGATTAGTAGTTGCAAATATTCCTAATATGGAAATAGTTTATTTGTTTTTATTTTATGGAACTTTAAGAGCAGGAACTTTGATTCCAACTTTATTAACAATTATTGGATTAGAAAAACCTGAAGTAAAGCCTACAGAAAATTCTATGTTCTACGGAATTATTGCAGGACTTGCTATTGGTTTACCACTCTATGTAATTGGAAGGTTTACTGATGTAAATTCCAGTTTGATGTGGTTAGGAACTTGTGTCACTTGTTTTCTGCCTGGTGTTGTCACATATCTAAGTAGTAAAAATGGGCAAAAAATCATATACTACAGTTGATGTTTATACAAGAGCTTTAGAGAGAGTAGAACAGGCTTACAAATTATTTGATACAATTTCGGTTGGGTTTAGCGGTGGAAAAGATTCTACTGCTGTTCTCAACATTACGTTAGAAGTTGCAAAGCACTTAAATAAATTACCTTTAAATGTTTATTTTTGGGACGAAGAAGCAATCCCTTATGAAACTGAACATTATGTAAGGCGTGTTTATAACTTAGATGAAATTGATATGGATTGGTTTACTGTTCCAATTAAACACAGAAACGCTTGTTCAACTACTCAGCCTTATTGGTTTCCTTGGGCAGAAGAAGAAAAAGATTTGTGGGTAAGACCAAAACCACCTGAGGGAATATCTACGATTGAAAACTATAACTCTACTGATCCTGAATCACGTTTAATGATTCCTGATCTTGACGCTCTTTCAAGACCGACAAAAAAATATGGAACTGTTGGGCGTGTTATGGGGATAAGAGCTGACGAATCTCTATCAAGATTTTTACAAGTATCAAGCAGGGCGGCAGAAATGAGAGAATTCAACTACATAATTCCATTTCAAGATAAAGGAGCAAGCGGTGGAAAGGTATTGCCTATTTATGATTGGACAACTGTTGATGTTTGGACAGCTCCTATAAAAAATAATTGGGACACGAATGAATGCTACGAACTAGAACAAATGGCGGGTATATCCCCCTCAGCTCAAAGAATAGCCCCACCTTTTGGGGAAGAGCCTATGCAAAAGCTGTGGCGTTTTCCTTTATGTTATCCTGACGTTTGGGAAAAAATGGTAGATAGAGTTGATGGTGCAAGAACTGCAGCTAGATATTCAACTACAGAACTTTATGGATTTAATAAAACAATAGATAAACCTGACGAAATGGAATGGGAAGAATTTATTTTAACGCAAGTTCAAAAGCATAAACCACAAATGCAATTAGAAATTTTAAATAACATTCAAACTTGGATGAAAGCGCATTATAGCAAAACATCTGATCCTATTCTTCACAAGTCAATTCATCCAGATACTGGATTAAATTGGGATATGATTTTAAAAGTAGCAATTCGTGGTAATACTAAAGGCAGAAGAATGCCTAAAGCTATTACAAAATCACGAGATCTGGAAGAATGGAACAAAAGGAAGGCAAGATATGACAAAGAATTACAAGAATCAACCAATTAATAATGTTGAATGGGTAAACAGAGAAGAGTTGTTCTCTAACTCTTATAATCCAAATAAAGTTGCTCCGCCTGAATTAAAATTGTTAAAAGAATCTATTTTAAATAGCGGTTGGACTCAACCAATCGTAATAAGAGAATCAAAAGAAATAGTGGACGGCTTTCATAGGTGGACAGTTTCAGGACATAAAGAAATATTTGAATTGACTAATGGCTTTGTTCCAGTAGTAGTTTTGAATGAGATAGGGGAAGAAGAGCAAATGATGGCTACAATTAGACATAACAGAGCACGTGGAACTCACGGCGTGAAACCTATGGCGGTCATTATGCAAAAGTTAAAAGATGAACATAAGCTAGATAATAAAAAAATTAATAAATTACTAGGAATGGAAGATGAAGAAATCAGAAGATTATATGAGTCAGGATCAATAGAGTTAATTAAAGAGTTAGCAGATAAAGGCGGAACTGGAAAGAATCAAGAACTTATTAAGAAATTTAAAGAAAATAATGATTTTTCACCTAGTTGGGAATAGATATGGATAAAAATAGTTGGGATAGAGAAAAGAACGAAACTCAAAAAGCGTTTTATGCTTTTGGCTTGTATCGTGATATGGGCTATACAAGAAGTCTGCCTAATGTAGCCAAATTGTATGCCGAAGAAACAGGACGCAAAGAATCTACGATTTTATCTCAGTTAAAAAGGTGGTCAGCTAAATATAACTGGGTAAAGCGTTGCGAAGAATTTGATATAGAACAAGACAGAATATATCAATTAGAGAATAAAGAAAAACTAAAGCAAATGAGAGAACGTCATTTGACGTTTGAAGTAGTAAAGCAAACAAAAGGTTTTGAAAAAATTAGGAATTTAAGATCAGAAGAGTTAGAGCCTAGAGAAGCACTTGCCTTATTGGATTCTGGTATCAGGGGTGAAAGAACTTTACACGGAGAGCCTGAAAGCACTTTAGGAATACAAGCAGGTGGATTAAGAAAAATAAAAGTCAAGTGGTCAGATGAAATTGATGAAGATGAATAATGACCGAATCTTACGAAACTGATTTAATAGAATTACCAAAATTACACGATAACCAAATAAAAGTAATTTCTGATCCTAATAGATTTAAAGTCATAGTAGCTGGGCGAAGATTTGGAAAAACTAGGTTATCTATTTTATACGCAATTAAAACCGCTATAAAAGGGGGTAAAGTCTGGTTTGTAGCTCCAACATACAATATGACGCAAGACTCATACAGAGAATTTAAGAATTTCGCAAATCAAATTCCTAATACAAATATTAGAGAAGTTGAAAAGCGTATTGAGTTTAGTAGTGGGGGAGTAATCCAATGTAAGTCAGGTGATAATCCTGATAGATTAAGGGGTGCAGGTTTAGATCTGGTAATTTTAGATGAAGTAGCCTTTATGAAAAAAGACGTGTGGGAAGTAATAAGACCAACTCTTACAGATAGACAGGGCAAAGCAATTTTTATTTCAACGCCTAATGGTATGGGAACTTGGTTTCACGAATTAACTATGAGAGCTGAAAGTTTAGATAATTGGTCAGTTTTTAGATTTACAACTTTTGATAATCCTTATATAGCAAAAGAAGAAATTGAGGGAGCCAAAGAAGAATTAGGTTCATTAGTATTTAGTCAAGAATATTTAGCAGAATTTACAGAGTTCGGTTCAATCTTTAAATCAGAGTGGGCTAGATTCTACGAAACTGAAGAAAAATTAGAATTTGATGAATCAGGTAATGAAACTTTAAATAAATACATAGTGTTAGATAATGAAGAAGTAATGTTATCAGAGTGTAGAAAATATTGCACAGTTGATTTAGCTGCGAGCACTAAGACTACAGCTGACTTTACTGTAGTAGCAACTATTGCTGTAACTCCTAAACAAAATTTCATAGTGTTAGATTTATTACGCAGAAGAGTTGAAGCTCCTGACATTATTCCAATTTTAAAAGATATAAATGACAGAGAAATGCCTGAAGCTTTTTATATTGAGAAAACTGGTTTTCAATTATCAATGGTTCAAATAGCTAGGCGTGAGGGTTTACCTGTTAAAGAATTGAGAGCTGATCGTGATAAAGTTTCTAGGGCGTTGCCTTTGGCGGCAAGAATGGAATCTGGTAAAGTGTGGTTCAATGAGCAAAGTTTATGGTATGCTGATTTATTAAGAGAGTTGTTGACGTTTCCAGTAGGGGAGCACGATGACCAAGTTGACGCATTAGCTTACGCAGTTTTGTTAATACAAAACCAAAAGAGCTTTACAGCATATTGAGTTGCTTGGTGGCTATGTTCCAATTAAGTTGGGTGCGTCTAACATAGCTGTCAAGCTAAGGAAGAGAAGAGATGGCTGAGAGAAGAAAATTTACAGACATAATATTTAACAGGAATAATACTGAGGAAAAAAGATTAAACACCTTTAGAGATGAAGACAGTTTATATAATAATATGAACTTTATTCAGGGCTACAACAATAGATCTGGAGCTTGGGACGTAAGCACTATGGGAAATGGTGCTAGTAATTCCGCAGTAGTAGCTTGTTTGCAAGTTCTAGGAACATCTTTTTCTGAGGCAGGTTTATCAATAAAAAAAATAAATGATGAGGGTTTTGATGAAGATATTCCAAATCATTCTTTAGTAAAATTAATGAGAAGACCAAATCCCTATATGAGTGGGGATATTGTTCAGCAATACATAATAAATGCTATGCACGTTTCAGGTGACGCTTACTTACTTAAACAAAGAAATAATGCAGGTCAGGTTATTGCTTTATATCCTTTAATGCCTGAAGAAGTAACACCGCAGGGAACTAAAGAAGATTTAATAACATTTTACGAATACGATACAAATAACAAAAGTTATTTAATAAAGCCTGAAGATATTGTGCATATAAGATTAGGACTTGATCCTAATAATCATAAAAAAGGTTTCGCACCTTTAAGATCAGTATTGAGAGAAATATTTGGAGATGAATCCGCAGGACAACTTGCTACAGCTCTCTTATCTAATAGCGGTGTTCCTAGTGTATTAATTACACCTAGAACTGAATATTCACCTACGCAAGATGAGGCAGAACAAATAGCAAGAACTTATCAAGAAAAAACTGCAGGAAAAAATAAAGGAAAACCGCTTGTAGTTACAGGAGCTATGAAAGTGGAAAAAATGGCTTTCAGCCCTACTGAGCTTGATATAGGAACATTAAGACGAGTTCCTGAAGAGAGAATCTCAGCTGTCTTGGGTGTTCCTGCAATTCTTGCAGGTTTAGGATCAGGTTTGGCCCACGCTACATATTCAAATGCTGAAACGCTGCGAGAGTTTTTTACAGAAAATAAATTGATTCCTTTGTGGAAACAAGTAGGGGAAGAGATAACTCAACAATTATTATTAAAAGATTACGCAGAAGAGAATCAAGAGCTTTCAGCTTATTATGATTTCTCAAACGTAAGAGCTTTACAACAAGATATGGATGAACTCTATAACAGGCTCAATATAGGTGTGCAGGGCGGTTGGATTACTGTAGCTGAGGCAAGAGAGCAAGTTGGTTTACCTACTAATGAAAAGCAAGATGTTTATTTACTTGATATGAATAAATTAGTTACACCTGCTAATTTGACGCAAGAAGTTCAAGATCAAGAAAAACCACAAGAGCCTGAAGAAGAAATTGAACTAGAAGATGATGAAGAAAAAATTTATGACGATTATCAAATTAATTTAAAAGTTGTAAAAGAAATTGATGGGGAGTTTTGTGTAATAGCTGAAGAGTCAGGAAAAAATATGGGCTGTTATCCAACACGAGAATTAGCTGAAGTTAGATTAAGACAAATTTCAAGATTCGCTGATGAGCCTAAAGCTATGGTAGGTAAAGATGAGTTCACTACAATAGAAGAGGCAAGAGACAGAGCAGAAGAGTTAGGGTGTAGTGGAACTCATACTCACGATGAAAACGGCAATACAATTTATATGCCCTGCTCTACTCACGAAGAATATGAATCACGTTTAGCTGACTATGACAGAGAGTAAAGCCCCACTTACAGAACGAGTAAAGACAGCTCTTCAAAAAAAAGTAGATGAGCATAATGAAAAATTTGGAGATGATCCAAGAAAACGAGCAACACTTGGTATGCTTGGTGCAGTTTTTCGTAGGGGAGTTGGAGCTTACAGAACTAATCCTGCGTCAGTAAGACCGAATGTAACAAGTGAAGACCAATGGGCATATGCTAGAGTTAATGCCTTTTTATATGCTTTAAGGAATTTGAGATTTAGATCTGGGAAATTTGATTTAGATTTACTTCCAAGAGCTCATCCACTATCAAGCAAAAAGTCATTAAAAGGCTTGTATGACGATTTGGATTTTACTATTCCTAAAGGAGCCAAAGAAGAAGCTCAAAGGGGTTTAAATTGGGTTAAAGAGTTTGGACGTGGCGGAACTGATGTAGGAAGAAATTCAGCTAGATATATTTTAAACAATACTGAGGCAGGATCAGAAAAAGTAAGACATATTGCAAAATACTTTCCACGCCACGAAGTTGATAAAAGAGCTGAGGGGTGGCGACAGGGTGAAGAAGGTTATCCATCAAACGGCAGAATCGCTTGGGCTTTGTGGGGCGGTGAGGCAGGAAAAACTTGGAGTCAAAAACTTGTTAGGGCTATGAATAAGAGAGATGAAAAAGCAGACAGCATAGCTGAGTTAGTCCGCAGATATAGTGTATTAAGAGAAGAAAACTGGGAACATAGAACAAATAAATTTAGAAGTGAAGAAGTAAAAAACATTCTTTGGGAAGAGCACGACAAATTAGTAGGTAAATGGGAAAAAGAAGTCAAAGCCCTTTATTTTGATTTATTACAATCACAAGATATGAGAATTTTTCAATTACTCAATGAAAATATGCCGAATGAATTAGGAATACAATCAATAATAAATCAAGCTATTGATACAAATATGGATTCTTGGAAAGCGAGAATCTATGATTACTATATTGCAATAGCAAATGATTTCGCATTTTATCAAGTTGATCTAATGCTCCCTGAATTAACAAAAGAAATAAATACTGTAAGGAATATAGAAACAAAACAAGATGAAAATGATTTACTAACACAGGGCATTTTTATAAGGCTTATTGATCCTAGTAAATTCCCATTAACTAACCTGAGACAAAATAAAGACGCTGCAGAATATTTAGCAGGAATGATAGAAGAGATGATACCAAATATGGCGAGAACATCTAAGACAAGATTTCAAAATAGTTTTTTATCAGCTGTTGATGAAGCTTTCAATTTAGGATATAGTGGCTCACGTCTGCAAAACTTTGTAGCTGACAAAGTTCGTAAAGTTTTAAGTCAAAAAAATCTTACAAGAGCTTTGACGATAGCAAGAACTGAAACAAATAAAATTGCAAATTATGGTAGGACAGTAGGTGCAAAGTCAAGCGGTTTGGTTTACACTAAAGAATGGATTAGTCAAAGAGATGGAAAAGTCAGAGACGCTCACGTTGTCTTAGACGGAACAGAGATTGAAGAATCAAAATTATTTGACTATGCTGGAATGAAATTAGCATATCCTGGTGATAGCTCACTTGGAGCAACTCCAGATTTAACTGTGAATTGCAGGTGCTTTTTAAATTATAACGAAAAAAGGATATAGAAAATTGAGCGACAAAAAAGAATACAAAGGCAAAGACTTACTTTCATTCAATGAAGAAACAGGACAAGTAAAAGCAGTTTTTTCTGTATTTAATGAAGTAGATTCAGATAATGACGTTGTTCTACCAAAATCAATTAGATCTGGGTATGGCGATAAGGGTGTAGTAATGGTTTGGGGACACGATTGGAAAAATATTATAGGTAAAGGAAAAATTGTTCAAGACGAAGAAAAAGCAATCTTTGAAGGCAATTTCAATATGAAAACTGAGGCAGGACGTGAGGCATATGAAACTGTAAAAGCTATGGAAGATTTACAACAGTGGTCATTTGGCTTTGAAGTTCACGATTCTGAAAACGGAATGTTTACCAAAAGTAATGGCGACCAACAAGAAGTAAGATTTTTAAAAGATGTCAAAGTGTGGGAAGTAAGCCCTGTATTAGTAGGAGCAAATCAAAATACTCATACTGTCGCAATTAAAGAAAATAAACCTCAAGATCAAGAAGAAAAAAATCAAGATCAAGAAAAAGAAAAAGGAATGAGTTTTGTAGCAGAAGTTGATAACTTGCTTATCAAGATGACTCAACTACTGGAGAGATGTAAAGAGCTTACTGCTTTACGTCTAAGCAAAGAAAAAAATCTGTCAGATACGTCAGCGGATAGCATAGAAAAACTAAAAGACGCATTAGAAGATATGCACCAAGACTTAGACACGATGTTAAGAGTGGCTACTGACAGGAATGAAGTAATAGATAGTGAGCTTGAAGTCAATGATTTGTTTAGGGAAACTTCACGATTATTGGATGACAGCTCTGATTTGATATAAAGGAATTACGTATGAGTGATTTAAAAGCAAAGCAAACTAAACTTCAGGAATTAAGAGAAGAAGCAAAAAATTTCGCTACTGTCAATTTTTCTGATATGGACGCACAACAAAAAGAAGAATGGGCAAAAAGAAATGAAGAGCTTGAAACACTTTCAGCAGAAATAAGAGAACAGCAAGTATTTGAAAAGCAAAAAGCTGACAATGAAAGCGAACTTGAAAAAGGTGCTGAAGTAAAATCTCTACCAATTCACGAAGAAGAAAAAAAGCTAACAAGAAAATCTCTTGCGGATATGGTTATTGAATCAAAAGCATATCAAGCCTACAAAGATGGTATGCTCAATGTGACTTCAGAGATTAAGTGGAATCCAATTTTGGAAAAAAAGACTCTTTTAACAGAGTCTGGTTATCCACCTCCAGTTGTCAGAGATGATTTAATAGTTCCTACCGCTTTGAGAAATCCAAATACTGTTGTTGATTTATTCTCAGTTATTACTACTGATCAATATCAATACAAGTATTTAGAAGAAACAACATTTACAAATAATGCTGCTGAGGCAAGTGAAGGTGCAGCCTTTGGCGAATCCGCAGTTGCTTTTACAGAGAACACAGAAAACATCAGAAAATTTGGTGTTTCTATTCCTGTAACTGAAGAACTACTTGCAGACGTTGCAACTGTAAATGGATATTTAGATTCAAGATTAAGAACTATGTTACAGCTTAGACTTGATAGCCAACTCCTAAATGGAGATGGATCTGCACCAAATATTCGTGGTATCTTGAACAAGTCTGGAATCAATACTTTTGATTACAGCTCTTTCTCAGGAAACTTAAAGAGAATTGGACAAGTCTATCAAGCAATTACAGAGATCAGAAAAGATGCATTCATAGAGCCTGACGCAATATTAATGCACCCATCAGATTGGTATGATGTAGTTACAGAAGTCAATGCTGTTACAACATCAGGAGCTTTACAGCCGTTATTCGTTGGAAATGGAATGTTCAATGGTGCACCTACAGCAAGTATGTGGGGTGTTCCAGTTGTTCCTACAACAGCAATATCTGCAGGAACTGCTCTTGTTGGAGTATTCGGTGGCGGTTTAGCTGCGCACATAATTTCACGTGAAGGAATGGAAGTTGCTATGAGCGACAGCCACGATGATTTCTTCACTAAAGATAAAGTAATGATGAAAGCCAATATGCGTTTAGGTTTCGCAATCTATCGCGCAACAGCTTTCTGTTCAATTACAAACTTTTAATTAAAAAGTGGTTTTGTTATCTCACTCTTCATATTTGGAGAGTGAGAGCAAAACAGAAAAGGAAAAAATGGTTTACAAACTTAAAAAAGATTTATACAAAAAAGATGACAAATATATTGAATCTGACGGACATCCAAAAGAGTTCGCAGGTCAATCTGTTTCATTAGTAGCAAGAGCAGGTGAAGAAATTTCTGATCTTGACGCTAAGGAATGGGGTTTAGGAAAAAAGGCTAAAGCACCTAAAGAGAATAAAGCAAAGTAGGTGGTAAATGGCCCATTCTCAATATATTGATAAAAATGATTTAAAAACGTATATTGGACTTAGTGGGACAAGCCAAGATACTAATATTGATAATGCAATCAATGCTGCGTGCAGACTTATAGATCAATATACTGGAAGAAGATTTTTCCAAGACGAAACAACACAAATAAAATATTTTAGACCAGTTAATGAGTTTTATTTAGTGATTCCAGATCTTTCTACTACAACAGGTTTAGTAGTTCAATTAGACACTACTGATGACGGAACTTATGACAAGACACTAACCTTAGACACAGATTTTCAAATGATTCCAGTAAATCCTGAAATTAATAAAGTAGTTAGTGATGTTTATTATTACAAGCCTTACAACGAGTTGAGAATATTACCTACAAGAAGTTCTGAAAGATTTGACCCCTTAATAGCCAATAATGTAAAAATAACTGGTAAATGGGGTTGGACAAAAGTTCCTGAGGCTGTTACTCAAGCTGCATTAATACAAGCACTTAGATTCTTTAAACGTAAAGACGCACCATTCAACGTATTAGGAAATGAACAAACTGGACAAATTGAAATTTTTACAAAGTTTGATCCTGACGCAAAACAACTTATTGAAGATTTAGTAATTCATAGATTGTAATGTCTAAAAATATTGCCTCAGGCGGAAGACAATTCAGAAAACGTTTGGAACTTAACGCCTTAGCAGGTGTAGCACTTAGAAACTTTTTTTCTGCTTATGGTCAAACAATTACTGTAAAAGCAAAACAGACAGCTCCTAGTTGGCGGGGCAATCTTCGTGGCTCTCTTACTTTTGATATGGAAAAATCTGCAGGTGGATTCGTTCAGGGAATTGTTTTGTATAGCCGTAGCCCATACGCTTTGTATGTTCACGGATATTACGATCAAAGAGTCAGAATGAGTAAACCTTGGTCAAGATCAAAGCCTCACTATCCGCCAGTAAGCGCATTAAAAGATTGGGCAGATGACCACGGCATAAGCCCTTATGCAGTTCAACAAGCTATAGGACGTAAAGGAACACCGCTCATTCCATTCTTTAAAATTGCTATTAGAGATTCTGAGGTAGAGAAAAAAGCATTACTTGCAGGAACAGCTCTTGCTGTTGAAACTAAATGGAAAGTAAGTAGAATAAACGTCAAGCAGTAAAGGAATAATTATGGCTAACCTTACAAACATAAGAAATGAAATTGGAAATAATCTTGCGAACATTTCTAGTCTAAGTGTTTTTAAATTTGTTCCTGATTCTATTGAGCCACCTACAGCTGTTGTTGGCGTAATGGATAGAATCCAATATGACTCAACTATGCAAAGGGGTGTAGATAGATATGAGATTCCAGTTTATTTATACGTTTCAAGAGTGGACGCACAAGATAGTCAAGAAACTTTAGACAGCTTTTTAGTATCTTCAGGATCAAGTTCAGTAAAAGCTCAAATAGAATCTGACACAACGTTGTCAGGTCAAGCTCAATCTGTTAGAGTATTAACAGCGTCTAATTATGGAGTTTATAATATAAACAATATTGATTATTTAGGTGTTGAATTTATAGTGGAGGTTTTAGCGTAATGGCTTACGAAGTATTAACAGGTATAAAAATTAAAACAAAGACATATGAAGTTGGCGATATTATAAACAAAAGCCAAATTCCAAAAACTTCTATTGAATGGTTATTAGAACAAAAAATAGTTATTGATACCAAAGACAAAGAGTATCAAGAGAAAAAGCTTCAAGAAACTGCTAATGTAAAGGCAGAAGAAGAATGAAAAAAGGATATGGAAGAACTAGCTCAGGCGGTTCAAGAAGAAGAAGAAACAGACGTGGTAGCGGAAGAGGTAAAAAATAATGGCATTTGTTCACGGCAAAGACACAAAAATATTTTTAAATGAAACTGACTTTTCAACTTACTTTAATTCTTCAGATTCTACAAGATCAGTTGATATTGCAGAATCTACAACTTTTGGAAACTCAGCTAAAACATACATAGTTGGAAATAAAGACGGAACTGTTTCATTAACAGGTTTTTTTGACGCAACAGCTGACGCAACACTGCAACCACTTTTGGGCGGAGCTGATTGTCTTTTAGTTATAGGAGTTGAGGGAACTGACGCAACTGATAATGTAAGGTTTCAAAATGGAAATATAAATAATTATGGAGTTAGTTCTCCAGTTGGCGATATAGTTGCAACGTCTATTGATTTTCAAAGCGACAAAGGACTTTATGACGGCAAAGTTTTAGAATCTGCTACTTATACTGCTACTGCAAGCGGAACTGCAAGAGATAATACAAACTCAACTGATGACGGGGGAGCAGGTTTTTTAATTATTTCTGCAGCGTCAGGATCAAGCCCTACAGCTGATATTAAAATAACTCATTCAGCTGATGACAGTACATACGCAGATCTAGTGACTTTTACACAAGCAACAGGAACAACTTCAGAAATAAAATATGTAGCTGAGGGAACTACTGTGAACAGATATTTGAAAGTTGAGGCTACTATTGGCGGAACAACTCCAAGTTTTTCTGCTATTGTAGGCTTTGGAAGAAATAAACAATAGGAAGAATAGGAGCAATTTATGGCATTTACACACGGAAAAGATAGTGCTTTTAAACTTGATAATTCAAGTGGAACACTTACCGATATTTCGTCATACATTAATTCTGTTGATTTCCCAGAAACAGCTGATATTGCAGAGACAACAGTTCTTGGGGACGGCAATAAGACATATATTGTTGGACTCAAAGACGCAACGCTATCAATATCAGGACTTTGGGACGCTACCATAGATGGAATATTAGGAGCTGTAGTAGGACAATCTTCTACATTAAGTTTTGAATATTCCCCTGAAGGAACAGCGTCAGGCAAAGTTAAATATACAGGCGAAGCAATCTGCACAAGTTATGCTCAAAGCTCACCTGTTGGCGATGTTGTTGGGTATTCTGCAGATTTTCAAGTAAGCGGTGCTGTCACAAGAGCAACACATTAATAATCTATAAAGGACGCATATGGACATTTTAAATGTAAATAATTTAGCAAACATAGCTAGTGTAGAAGAAAAAGAAATTGAGATACCTGAGCTCAAAGCTAAAGTAGTAATTCGTGGATTAACAAAAAAAATGCAAGTTGATCTTGCGAGAATTACACAAGATGAAACTAAAGACGCTTTTGATTATCAAAAAGCACTTTTGAAAGTATCAGTAGTTAATCCAGTTTTAGATGATGAGGCTATTGATAAACTCTATGAGCTTGACGCTCAAATAGTTGATATGATATTTATTGAAATATCTAATTTGAATGGGATAGGTGAAGACGAACAGACAGAAATGTCTGACGAGTTTCAAAAATAATCCTGATCTTGCTTTCAGATTTACTCTAGCAAAAGACTTAGGAATGACAGTCAGTCAATTAATGACTACTATGTCTTTAAAGGAATACAACCAATGGGCAACTTATTACCTTTGGGAACAAGAAGAACGCAATAAAGCTATAGCGATAGCAGACGCAGAGAGTAAAAAAAGGAAACGATAAATGGGAGCAGGTGCAGATCTAGTAATCAGAATTGCTACTAAAGGTGCAACTTTAGCAAAAGGGCAATTAGATAAACTAGGCAAGAGTGGACAACTAGCAGGCGGAAAACTTGCAATGTTCGCAAAAGTGGGCGCAGCTGCAGTAGTTGGCTCTCTTCTATTAATCACTAAAGGGCTTGTTGAATCTGCTAAAGCCTTTATTGAGTTTGAAGACAAGATGACTCAATCTCTTGCGATTATGAAAACAACTACTTTACAGCAAGAGCAAATGGCTTCTGCTGCGAGACAAGTTGCTACTGAAACAACTATATCAGCCGATCAATCCGCTGAGGCATTCTTCTTCTTAGCGTCTGCAGGTTTAGACGCAGAACAATCTATTGCAGCGTTGCCCCAAGTTGCAGCGTTTGCACAAGCAGGTATGTTTGATATGGCTACTGCAACTGACTTAGCAACTGACGCTCAATCTGCTTTAGGCTTAACTTCAAAAGACGCAACAGAAAACTTAATGGGACTTACAAGAGTGACAGACGTTCTTGTTAAGGCTAACACTTTGGCTAACGCAAGTGTTCAACAATTCGCTGAAGCTCTTACAACTAAGGCAGGTGCAGCATTAAAGGTAGTTAATAAAGACGTGGAGGAAGGTGTAGCAGTTCTTGCAGCATTCGCTGATCGTGGTGTTAAAGGAGCTGAGGGCGGTGAAAAACTAAACCAAGTTCTTCGTGATATTCCAAGAGCTACCGCAAAAAATAGTGAGGCATTTAAAGCACTTGGCTTAGAGATGTTTGACAACGAAGGCAAAATGAAAAACGTTGCCGATATAGTTGAAGAGTTAGACAGAGTGCTTGGCCCAATGTCTGATGAATTGAAAGCTGCGACTTTAGATCAACTAGGACTTAATCGTGGTGTTGCAGACGCAGTAAAAATACTTTCAGGATCAACTGACCAAATTAGAAATTATGAGCATGAACTTAGAAACGCAAGTGGAACTACACAAGAGATTGCAGAAAAACAGCTTGAAAGTTTTAAAGCGCAATCTCAATTATTAAAAAATAATCTTCAAAATCTTGCTATCACTATTGGCGAAGATTTAATGCCGTTCTTAAAAAATCTTGTAGAGAATGTAACAATAATCGTAAAAAGAGTTCAAGACTTTAGAAACAGACTTAATAATGCAAACAAGCCAATAGAGATAATGGGCGTAAAATTAAAAACAGTAGCAAAAATATTATCATTCGCAGTATTTCCAGGCATTTCTTTAGTTGTTACTGGAGTCAGAAAACTTATTAAAGCAATCGGCAAAGGGAACGACAAATACCAAGAGGCAACAGATAAAGCAAATCAATTAACTGAAGCATATAAAAGACAACAATATTATACAGGCTTTGTATCTAATAAAACTGAAGAGCTTGTTGATACTACTTTGGACTTAGAAGATATTTTAGACGGCACTAATTTTACAGTAGCAGAATTAACAAGCCTTTTAGATCAGAACGGAATAGCACTTGATGATAACGCAAAAGAAGCTCTGGCGGCAGCAAAAGCATATGAAGACGGATTACTTGGCGGATTGCAATCAGTTTTGAATGCACTAGATCAAATGCAATCAATTCAAGATAGAGTGGAAAGAGCGGAAACAAAAAGAAACAAAGCCTTAGAAAAACAAATCCAAGCTGAAGAACAAGTTAAACAAGCTACAGAGAATTTAGATAGAGCAAAACAACATCTAGCAAGTGTGCAGGGTTTAGGTGCAAAAGTAACAGCAGAAGAAGAATTAGCAATTTTAAGAGCACAACAAGCTGTTGAAGAACTCACTAACACACAAGACGGATCAAGAGAAATGGAACTTCAGCTAATCTTAGCAAAAGAAGAATTAGCAAGAGTTCAAGAACAATCAACTGCTTTATCAAGAGAAGAAGTTGAGGCAATAAGAGCTGTTGAACAAGCAGAAAAAGATTTAACAAGAGCAGAAGAGTTAAAGACTAAAGCTGTAAATGCTTTAAATGAAGCTCAAAAAGAACTTAATAAAACTACTGAAAAAAGTTTTAGAAATATGCTTGAACAAGCTATAGCAACTGAAAACTTAAATAACGCATTATCAAAGTTTGGGGAAGGGACAAAAGGCTTTGAAGACGCTATGGCTAAGATGAGCCGAATTACAGGAATAGAAATAGATAAAATTATTTCAGCTTTTCAAAAATTAGATGACGCAACTCCTAGAGAATTTAATTTTACTGGAAAAGACAAAGGATCTGGAGATGACGTAGGATCAATTAAGTTTCCTTCAACTGGAGGCGCAGCGATTCCTGATTCAGAGTTTGGGCCAGATAGTGCTTTAGGAAGAGCAGGATCAACTACTAATATTATTACAGTAAATCCTCAAGCAATTTTAGGAACTCCTACAGAAATTGAAGACGCTGTTGCACGAGCAATACAAGAAGGTGCAAAGCGTGGAATTAATATTGCGTTCTAATGAGTGTTGCTTTTGATTCAAACGTTAATCTAACAGTAGAAGTTGGATTTGATTCAAATCCTTTTGATTCTACAATTTCTTTTACTGACATATCTCAATACGTTAGATCATTTACTACAAAACGAGGCAGACAAAATGAACTAGGACAATTCGTTGGTGGAACTGCATCTTTATTATTATCAAATGCTGATAACAGATTTAATCCAAATAACACTTCAAGCCCTTATTATGACAGTTCAAATTCTGTAACAAAGATACAACCTCATAAAGTAATAAGAATACGAGCAACTTATGATTCAACAACTTATGAAATATTTTATGGATTTCTTGACACTATTCCTGTTGCTTTTCCCGCAACTGGTGCAGATTCAGTTGTGCAATTTAATTGCGTTGACGCTTTTAAAATATTCAATTCAATAACTTTACAATCAGCAGGGTGGCGTTTAGGTCAGGGTGGTTTTTCTGAATTAGGGGAATCTACCATAATTGGTTATGCAGATTCAGCTGAATTGTCAAGCGTTAGAGTTGAAAGAATCCTAGATCAAATTCAATTTCCCTCATCTTTAAGAAATATAGACACAGGAACAACTAATGTTCAAGCTCAAAATACATCAACTTCTGATGTTTTAACTTTACTCAGAGATGTTGAAACAGCTGAAAATGCTCAGTTTTTTATTGATCCTGACGGTAAAGCTATTTTTAGAAATAGAAATTACAGACTTACAAACACAAAGGCAGTAAACGTTCAAGCTACTTTTTCAAATGACGGAAGTAATCTGCCTTATCAAAATGTTGTAACTAGCTTTGATTTAAACGAAGTTATAAATATTTATCAATGGACAAGATCTGGAGGCGCAACTCAATTTGTTTCTGACGCTGATTCTATTACTAGATATAGACCGATTGCGTCAACCAAAAACACAATAAATGTAAATGACGCAGACGTATTAAGTCTTATAGAACAAAAAATTAATCAAACTGCTTTACCTATTGTAAGGATAGATCAAATGCAAGTAAATCCTAGACAAGATACTGCAATATGGCCCAAAGCTCTTGGTTTAAATTTCGGTGACAGAATATCGGTCAAAATAGTCAATCCTGATTCTTCAAGCTATACTGATGAATTGTGGATTGAATCAATAAGCCATAATGTAAATGCTAGTTCTCAAACTTGGAATTGGACACTAACATTAAGCCCAGCAGGTAGCTCAGGTTGGATATTAGGACAAGCAAAGCTAGGCGAGGGAACAAGATTGGTTTATACTTAAACAAAAGGAGCAAATTAAATGGGAGCAGGTTTTAAAGTTTGGAGCACAGGCGACTTAGTTAATGCCTCAGATTTTAATAATTATATTCAAGAACAAGTGGTAATGGTATTTGATGACTCTACTGCTAGAGATAGTGCAGTGAGTTCACCAGAAGAAGGAATGTTTTGTTACTTGAAAGACAGCAACACACTTCAATTCTATAACGGAAGTGCTTGGGCAAACTTTATTGGCGAAGGTGATATTACAGGAGTAACAGCAGGTAGTGGTTTAAGTGGTGGTGGAACTTCAGGAGCTGTTACTTTAGATTTAGATATAAATGAATTATCAAGCGTTACACCTGCAACTGGAGATGAAATATCAATAGCTGATGTTTCAGCGTCAAATGCAGTAAAAAAGACAACTTTAAACGATTTACCAATTTCAAGTGCTACACAAACTGCTTTAGATAATATAACTGCAGGAACATCTACATTAACAGTTCCTATAACAGTAAAAGTTGCTGATGACGGATCAGGAAGTCAAAACGTATTTTATTTTTTAAATGGCACTGATACAGGAGCAGGAACTAGATCTGTAAGTATGGATTTAACAACAGGTTTTAAATATAAATTTGATATTAGTGACAGTTCAAATTCAGGACACCCACTCAAGTTTTCAACTACTAAAGACGGAACACACGCAAGCGGTAGTGCATTCACTACAAATGTAACTGAAAGCGGAACTGCAGGAACTGCTGACGCATATGTAGAAATTGAAATTACGCCTGAAACTTTAGGTATAGCAGGTGCAACGCCAACATTATATTATTATTGTCCCAACCATAGTGGTATGGGCGGTGAAGGTATGCTATCTTTATTACCAAGTGCAAGTGCAGGTTTTAGTTTTAATACAGCAAATGGATTTTTCGCACTTAATGGATAATGAAAGGATAAATTAATGGCAAGTGGAATATTAGCTCAAGCAGAAGGTGATGACTCAAATACAGCAGTTTATACAGTTCCTGCAAGTACATTAGCAATAGTAAATTTTAGTGTATTAGCAAAAGGAAGTGCAGACACAGCGTCAGTTTATTTATTACCTAGTGGCGATACATTAGCAGACAAACATTATATTGAACAAATAGCACTAGACGCAAAAGGTGTTTTAGAGAGAACAAATATTGTTATGGAGGCAGGAGCAGTTCTAGGTTTTAATGCAAGTGCTGATACAGTTATTTCTGTTTATGGTATAGAAGAAAGCGTATAGTTATGGGAAGATTCGCACCTGCTGAAACAGTATCAGGAACAGTTAAAAGTATTCAACATATTTCTACAACTGTTTCTGAAAGCGGAACTAATGCTGACATAGCTATAACCGCAGTTTCAGCAACAAATAAAGCATATATTGTGCAAAGTAGTGAAAGCGCAAATCATTATGGCGGTTTTGAATATTCAAACAGAGATGTTTCTAGTGGTAATTCAACAACACCTGAGGCATATTTATCAAGCACAACTAATGTCAAAGTGTTAAGTGATGAGCTAGACGTTTTTGGTGGATATAGTTATGGAACACGAAATGGAACTTTTTACGGAAGTGTAGTTGAGGTAACATAATGGGTAGAAGTATTCATCCAGTTGCAACAGTATCAGGAACAGTAGTTGGTATTCAAAATATTGGTGCAACTTTAACAAGCAACGCAACGCAAAATGTAGCAATCAGTGCAGTGAGTGCAACAAACAAAGCATATATAATTAGTGCAGGGGAAAGCACGAGATCTGGTGGTGGTGCAGGTTATGATGTAAAAGCTAGGAGTGGAAGTTTTTCAAGTGAAGGTGGAGCAAGATTAACAAGCACAACTAATGTAGCAATAACTATGCCTAACGCAGATATGTGGTCAGGTTATACTTTTTATACAAGCACTGGTTATTATAGAGGAGCAGTAATTGAGGTATCATAATGAAATATGTTAAATTAACAACAGGAAATGTAGTGATAGCAACAGTAGAGCCATTATCAGAGTGGATTGATGAGGCAAATAATCGTTCATTTATCGGTGAGGGATATATAGAAATAGAACAAACCATACAAGACAGAGATGTTTTGAAGTGTTTATATGATAGTTCAGCAGAAGAACAAGATATAAAAACTATGGACAGCTTTACATATCCAACAACAGACGCAAATGGAAATGAAAGATTCTACAATGAAGAAACTGGAGTGCTTGAACAATACACCTATTCTGAAGAAGGATATATAACAGGCAAAGAAAATGCCTAATGCGTGTTATAAAATTAGCTGAAAATTTACCTGATCCTATAAGTTATTTAGACGCTGTAAAAAAATATCAAGATTGGGATAACATTAAACAATGGGCAGATTTTGATAGCGACAAAGCATATCCCTTTATTGAACGCAAAGATAATTCACACCCACTTTATTGTAAAAATTGTAAAGGTTTAGATCAAACCGATAGTAATTGCCCAATTCATTTGGAAGAAGTTCGTATAGTTGAGGAAAGACAAGCAACACATAAAGGAACTACGCCAACAATAAAAAGATGTCCTGCAATTATTGATACATTAAATTCAGGTGTTGTATTAGTTGCTTATGAAGATATGTATTTTGAAGCAACTGAAGTGACAAACCACCCATTAAAAGAAACTATATTTTCATATACAGATAATTTTCAACCAAATCAATATCATCACACTACACCACAATTTGATTTATTTGAAATGGGCTTTGATGTTTCTCACAATATTTCAGTAAAAATACATTTCCCTTACAGAATTGAAACAGATAAAAATCATCTCATATTGTTAAAAGATTTATTTTGGTTAGGTGATATGCCTTTTAAGATTGTTGAGGGCTTGCAAGATTTCAACAGCTTTGGTGGTATTTTTGTAAATACTTTTTGGAAAATACCAAAAGGGAAAAAAGTTATAATTAAAAAAGGGACACCAATAGTTCATTTATTAGAAGTTCCCAAAAGCACTTTAAAACCATTTGAAATCGTTGAAAGAGATGAATTGCCTGATGAATATTTTAACAATATAATTGAAGAAGAGAAAATAATTTTATCAAAGAATGGCTATAGAAAAAAGCAAAAATTGATAGAAAAAGAAAAAGAAAAAAAATATGAAACTTAAATTACTGAGAATATCAAAACAAAAAGATAGCATTAATGGCTTACTATTTATTAATGATCAGTTTGTCTGCTACACCTTAGAAGATGAAGAACGAGCTCAAAAAGTTTATGCTGAAACTGCTATACCAAAAGGCACTTATGAAATCAAGTTTAGATCAGTAGGTGGTTTTCATTCACGATACGCCAAAAAATATTCTGATATTCATAAGGGTATGTTGGAATTGCAAGATGTTCCAAACTTTGAATATATTTTAATTCATACAGGGAATACTGATGAAAACACCGCAGGCTGTATTCTTGTTGGCGATAGTCAAGACAATAACTATATAAAAAAAGATGGTTGGATTGGCTCTTCAGTTCAGGCTTACCGCAGAATTTATCCAGTTATTGCAAAGGCTTTGGAAGAAGGGGAACAAGTTTTTATAGAAATAGCGGACATACAAAAATACATAACAAGACCTGAGCCTTCAAATAAAAATACTGATGAATTTATTTCAAGCAAAATGGTTTATGACAAATTATCCTCCATAAGTGGAAAACTTGAAGTAGTAAGTGGTATGCTATTAAACAGACGCATAGAATAAGGAAAAATATGATCAATAAACAATGGCTTACAAAAGTAGGCATTAGAACATTAAGAACATTCATACAAGCCTTTTTGGGCGTCTTGATCGCTAGTGGAACTGGGTTAATGGAAGTGGACGTTTTACAAAACGCTTTAGTCTCTGGTTTAGTAGCAGGAATAACAGCTCTTCAAAATGGTTTAGAAGAATGGACACCGCATAATAAGGGCTAAATATGAAAGCCCAAGTTAATCTAAGTCAAATTCTACAGGGCGGACTTGCAGCTTTGGTAGGTTGGCTTTTCAAAACAGTAAATGATTTACAGCAAGAAGTTGCCGTGTTAATGGTTCAAATTTCAGATTCAAAAGAAGATCTGATGAATTTAGCAGTTAGAGAGCAAGAATTGAACTCTGCTATAACTGAAATATTAATTAAGTTAGGGGGTTGAAATGGACTGTTGCGGAAATGGTTGCTGTGGCGGTAGCTAATGTTAGCTAAATTAAAAGACAATCTTGCCTTAGTAGTAACAGCTATTACTTTAATGGGCTCAATAGGAGCTGGAATACAATCTTTAACAGCTGTTATAAATACACTTCAGGGCATAGATGACAGAATGAATAACATAGAGTATGAATTTCAAACTCTCAAAGAAAGCACTATGGTTTCAAACGATATTGCAATATTGTATGAAAAAATAAATAAACTTGAACAAAAAGAATTTCAAACTGAATATTTAAACGAACAAATTGCTTATATGCAATCAGAAATAAATAATTTAAAACAAGATTTAACAGATAATAAATGGGACTTAGATCAGAAATATATACCAGAACAATGGGAATGGAATGACTTAGGCGACAAAATAATCAGACTTGAAACTCAATTACAAGTAATACAAAATTCTTTGTGGGAAATAGATTCACTTGACGATAGAGTTGCTTGGCTTGAAGCCAATCAATATGGAGGTTAAAATGGAAACATTTTTTATGGGAATAGTATCACTTTATTTTTTAATAAAGACAGTTTATTTTATTATTAACAAAGTTGATATGATAGAAAAAGAAATTATAAGATTTAAGGAATGGGATTGGATTGACAAAGATAAAATGTAATTGCAAAATTCTTTGTTGTGGTTGTTCCCTGCATTGCAGTAGCTATGAGTAATAACGGATATACTCAAAAAGATATGCTAGAAATGGTAATGAAAGATATAGAAAAATTATTTGATAAATTGGACAAAATCCAAAAGGATCTGGCGACTAGACCAACAAGAGCTGAAATTTATGGTTGGATTATCGCAGGTATATCTATTGCAACTTTAATTACAGTTTTAATGTAGAAAAAGGCGGAGTGTCCATTCCGCCTTTTTCATTATCTGTGATGTTCGTAGCACAAGTCAAAGAGAAAAGTCACCTTTTATCTTTTCTTATACTGATTCAATTATATATAAGAACAAATACTAAATTAGCATTTAAAAGTAGCTGTAAGCCTCATAGAGCTTATTTAAGAGATTTTTACAGCTCCGCCTAGTAGTTAAGCGGTCATAAATAAATCGCTCAAATCGGCTCAAAATAGCCTTTTTTTACCATTTTTGGGCTAATATAAACGCATATGAAAGATTGGCTCATTAATGACCAAAAAAAATAAAAACGCACCCAAAGAAGAATGGGGCAACAATTTTTATAAACACGGCTGGAAACCTGAGATTGAAATTGATGAAGAACTTGGCTCAGGAAATATTACTCACGTTGGAACTGATCCTAATTACAGAAATAACTTTGATGAAATTTTAAAAGGTTGGGGATATGATCCGAAACTTTACACGATTGAGGGAGCTGTTAAAACTTCCAGTTGGAACGTTCAACTCAAAGGCGGTCATATTGAAACTTTTTATGCATTCAAAGGTGTAGTCCGCCGCAAGAATCCTGCTAGAGATAAATATGTCACACAATTATTAAAGAGAGTAGAAAAAAAATTACCACTTAAAGAAAAAACTTATGGCGGTGATACAGCTTTTATGTTTTTTATGGCTGACTGGCAGTTAGGCAAATCTGATTATGGTGTTACAAATACAGTTAATAGGTATGATATAGCACTACAAGACGCTGTTAATAGAATTAAAGATTTAAGGAAGTTAGGAAATAAAATTGATGAGATTTATTTAATTGGATTAGGTGATTTGACAGAAAATTGTAGTAAGTATTTTTTTGACAGCCAACCTTTTAACGTTTCTTTGTCTTTGATTGAGCAATACGCTTTAGCAAGAAGTATGATTATGAAAACTGTAGATACATTCTTGCCTTTAGCAGACAAAATTGTTTTAGCAGGTTGCCCAGGAAATCACGGCGAAATGACGAGATCTGGAAAGGGGCAAGTATTAACTAGCCGATTAGATAACTCAGACACTATGCACCTACAAATTTGTAAAGAAATAATGAACGCTAATCCTGAAAGATACAAAAAAGTAAAGGTAGAAATACCTGAGGGCTTTCATCAAGTTATGACTATCAAAAATCAAACAGTAGGTTGGACTCATGGTCATATGAGCTCAGGCAGTGGTTCAAATGCTGAGGCTAAAATAGAAAACTGGTGGAAAGGTCAAATGTATGGTCATCTTCCTGCAGGTGAATGTAACATTCTTATTACTGGACATTATCATCATTTTAGAAGTAAATATCAGGGCGACAGAGCTTGGTTTCAATCTCCTAGCTTAGATAAGTCATTAGATTTTACAGCAAGATCAGGACTTTGGAGCCACCCTGCTGTTCTCAGTTTTACAATAAATGAAAAAGGTTGGGCCAACTTAGAGCTGTTATGACTCAATTTAAAAATGATTATATAGAATTAAATATTGGTAGCTACGATCAATTCTTGCCTATAAAAGATGTTCAAACTGTAATAATTGACCCACCTTACAATATTGGCTTCAACTATAACGGCAAGATCAACGATAATAAAACGGCAAAAGAATATGAAAGAATGATAGAAAACGTTTTAAATTTATCTTATGAAAGCACAAAAGAAGATAGTTCACTATTTTTAATTAATTATCCAACTATTATTTTCAAACTTTATAACGCCATTAATAATACTGATTGGAAAGTGAATCAATTTATTCAATGGATTTATAACAATAATGCAGGTGGTAGAAGTAATAAAAAGTTTATAACTGCTAGCAGAACTATTGCTTGGCTGACAAAAGATAATCCCAAAGTTTATATAGACAGAATAGTTCAACCTTATAAGGATCAGAATGATAAAAGAGTTCAGGGGCGCAGCGGTGCGATTTTATATAATTGGTGGAACATCAATATTGTTAAAGGTAATTCTAAACAACACTTAGGTTATGTTAATCAAATACCGCAAGAGCTTTTAAAAAGATTAATTATTACTACTACTGATGAAAATGACTTAGTTGCAGATTTTATGTGTGGAAGTGGCTCAACTTTATTAACTGCTATGGCTTTAGAACGCAAAGGTTTTGGTTGCGACATAAATCAAGATCTGGAGCAAATTTGGAAAAAATATAATATTTGGTAATTTTGTTACAAATTTATGTATATTATGTATAATTTTTTATATGAAAGTAATTGCTATTGACAATACTGGCTATAAAGTTAAAGTCATTCGTGCAAATGATACAGAGTTCGGCTTAAAAGAATTGCCTAAAGGCATATATCATTTTACTGAGCCTGTTGAAATCAAAATGGATGAAAAAAAACAGCTTGCTAAATAAATAACAAGCTGTCTTTTTAAATTAACTAGCCCAATCGTAAACATATTTTTGATGTTTACGAGTTGACGCACCGCAAAAACATTCTTCTTTGAATATTTCCATAACAGTTTTCTGCTTTAATTTATAAACGCAATTTCTTAAATTGATAGAAAATGTTTTGTCAAGAGAACAAATTTCCCCTTCAAGTTCAAGAACATAACGTAAAGCGTCCACCTCATTTACTTCCAAGCCAGTTTTCATAGCTGACTCAGTTTCATTTATTGGTGTAGCAGTTGCAAGATATGTCATTATTCACCCCCTTTTTCCAGTTCAGCCTTAGCCACTTGTTCCGCCAAAGCGTCAAGATCAACTAAGATATTGCCCTCAGAATCCATAAAGCCATTCTGAACCATATCAGCCCTGACTTGTATATCTTCTTGGGTCATTATTTTGTCAGCAGTTTTTTGATATTTTTGAGCATTAGCAAATAAAGTTGCTATCTCTTGCAATATCAATTTATTGGTATGATAAAGTTTGAACATCATTCTGAAATAGACGTTCTTGGTAATTTTTTTATATTTGAATTCGTGTTCAAGAACTACCACTTGATACCTGCGAATATCATTTCCAGTAAAATGAATATCCCCTGCCTCATTTTTTTCTATAGCCATTATTCCCCTTTCCAAAATCTTGCTAACATTTCTGTTGGTATTTCCAACTCTTGTTCGCAAGTATCACAAGTTGGCGTATCTTCTCTTTCAGTATTAAAGAACACCACTTGATTAGCCATACCACCTGCGATTAGACCGCTTGCAGTATCATTCTGATCTTGAATCACAGCATCGCATTTTTGATTACCGCATTCAAGTTCTAGCATTACTATCACTCTGACCACCCGCAATCTTTACAGATTAGCCAACTGTCCATTACTGTATTATCACTATGGTCAATTTCTTCCACAGTTTTTAGATTATTAGAATTGCACTCTTCGCACATTTTGATTCCCCTTTCATAACCTTACACCATTATAGGGAACGTAATTTGAAAAGTGTATAAATTATATATTTTTTTATTTTTTGGTTGCGTAAAAATGTATATATAGTATATTGAGGGTAAGTTTAATTAGTTCTTGAGGGTTAATTAAATTCTCAGAAGTTGGGCGAAAATCCCACGAAAAAACTAGAAAAACTGAGAGCCGAAGTCAAGAATGAAAACTTAAAAAAAAGCTAGAGAACAGATTGAAATTTAGCAAGAGCTGTGAGAATCAGCTTAAATATAAAGGACTTGCTAATATGAACTCTCTAGCTTTTTTTATTTTTAAATTCAAGTAAGTCTCTTACCAGTTCGCCTTTTTCTAGGCTTATTGAATCTACTAGCTTAATTCCAAGCTCTTCTGATCCCTGATATTCGTTAGCAATATTGATCGTGTGTGTTCCACGTCTTTTACCTAATTCTGTTTTGTAAATTGGCGACAGCTCTTCTTTATGAATATAATAATTTGTTTGTTCGTTGCTCCAAGTTCGTAATGGAAAGTAATGAAATAATTTATCAGCTGTTTGATAATATTCTTTTTTAATGTTATTTCCGTCTGCTAATCTTCTGCCGTAAATAATTGTTGAAAAATTATTATCTTTGGCCCACTTTTTAATTCCATATTGCTGAAACTTTTTAAACCATTCGCCTTTTGTTTTAGAATCTTTTGGAAAAATATATTTTGGATTCGCTTTGACATAATCAACGCCACGATTTTTTAAGATCTGTAGGTGTAATTCAATTTCATTATTATCGCAATAGTCTCTGATATAGTCTAAATGTTCTTCATAATCTAGTTCGTGATTAACTACAGCAACGTGAGGAATTTTTAGATCAAGTTCTTCTCTTACATATTTTGAAATAGCAACAGAATCTTTACCGCCTGAAAAAGCGACAAAGGAATTATTAAAATCTATTCCATAAACCATATTTCAATTTTAGTGTTTTATCACTTCTTTGCTGTAATATATTGATATGTTTAATTTAGGTTTCAGGCTGAGTGGTATTTCTCTGATTCCCCTGTTAGTGATACAAAAACTACTCAGCCTATCTTTATATGATTGTTGAATGTTTAATCTTCTTTAGTTCTTTTACTGATCCTAACACCCAGGATTTTGACAAAGCGGCAGAATGTTTTAATCATCTTCCAAGTTCTGTAATAGAATATTCTGATCATTACTTAAATTATTTTTATCCTAAAAATCAAGAGAGAGCTGTCAAAGTTTCGTGGTGTGAATCTAGGGGCAAGACTTATGCACTTAATAAAGGAAATAGTGATAGTGGATTGTTTCAAGTAATTCCAAGAACGTGGGATTGGGTAGCTGAAGAATACAACTTGCCTAAATTTGACACAGAAGTTTTAACATTTAATGGAATGCCTGTAAATCATCTTGATCTTGAAACTAGAAAAATTTTATTGTTTTGGTTTCCAAATCTATATGAACTTACAAAAGTTCAATTTATACCTCATTACAATTTTTTAATTAGTTCAATTATTGTTCAAGATATTCATAGCAGAGATGATTATTGGAAAGCGTGGACACCGAGTATTGATTGTTGGAGTAGCAACGATTGGGAAGAGCTTTGGAAACTAGAAGAATAGGAAATGGTCAAACGATTAGAGAACAACTAATTTAATTTGACCACTCGCTTGCGCGATAATCTTATGAATAAAGACAATTTCATTTTACACCATTCTGAAGTGTATGTTTGATATAATTAATAAAAAGATTGGAGAACAAAATGAAAATCAAACTCCCAGATCCTTTGGGAAATGAAATAGAAATTGAAGTTGATGAAAATTCTTTAGCTTTTTGGTTTAAGAATTTTTTAAAAACACCTCATAAAACAAAAATGCCTCATTGGTTTAGGTGTTCAGGTTGTGCTAGTAGGTTGTTCTATCCATTACAAAGTGAAGATTATACCCTTTGTAATGTTTGTTGGACAGCTCTTATTGGAAGTGAGGTAGAGTAATGGCTTTTATTCCTTATTCATTTAGAGAAGTTGTCTTGCCTTATGGTTTAAAAACTCACGAAGATAAATTAATTTGGGCTTTAGACAGATTTAAAAAAGAAAAACCATTATCAACAAAAGAAATTGTTTTTGAACTTTACATTAGCAGGTTATCCAGTTCTGTTCATAAACTTAGGAAACGTGGATTTATAATTGATGTTACAGAAAATCCAAAAGGTGATGGTGCTTATTATCAACTAATTGCTAAACCTGAGGAAGAGTTAAGATTAAATATATGAATAAAGGTCAAGAAGAATTTACAGCTTGTATATGTGTTGAGTTTCATTCTTGTTATAGCTGTGGAAGTATGATTTATGGTGGTGGAGAACGCCACTATCAAAAAACACAGGGCGAGTTCGCAGGGCTATCAATTTGTTCAGATTGTTTTAAACGTTAATGGGCTGGTGGTTTGACGAAATCATTTTAGATGATTTAGATGACGAGCTAGTTTTAGAAGAAGAATGAAAGGGGTTGTATGTATTTTGAAACTGATGTCAAATTTAATATAGTTGCGCGTTGGGTTATTGAGTCTGATATATCTGACAAAAGTAAGGTTATATATTCGGTGTTATGTGGTTTCGCTGATAGTGAGGGTAAGTGCTATCCGTCAAGATCAACTATTGCAAAGAGAGCAGGTTGCTCTATAAAGTCAGTTGATCGTGCTATCAAAGATTTAGAAACAATAAAAGCCATTAAAGTATTTAGAGAGAAAAAACCTGACGGCAGTAATAAAGTGAATCAATATTTCCTTAATCGTTTTGAGGGTAGGGTCATACAAGACGCTAGGGGTAGTGAAGTGAGCGACACTAGGGTAGCCCCTGCAGAGACGCTCAAAGAAAACCATATAAAGAAAACCACTAGAAGACGTGATTTTATATTTGAAGAACTTGCTGAAAGCTGCGGTATTGATTGGAACAAAGCTACTAAGAATGAATTAGGGCGATTACAAAAAGCCACTAAACAACTTAAAGAGATTAAGGCAACGCCTGAAGAAATAAGAGCTGTAGCAGATTGGTATAAAAAGAACTGGAAAGAAATTGAAATTACTCCTACTGCTATTGTAAGTAATTATTCATCAATATTAAGAAGAGTAGAAGAAAAAGAAAAAACTGAAAAGATCTGGAACTGTTCTGAAATGGGCCATAAATTTCGTAATACTGGTTATGAACATATTGATTATGAATTACATCATTGCATATATTGTGCAGAAGAAAAAACAATATACAAAAATAGTCACAGTAATAATATATAATATATAGATATGAAATGTAAAAAATGTGGTCAAAAACTACATACAGGTTATCGTAATGGGGAATCTGATATGGACTTAGTAGCTTGTCATAGCTGTAAAAAGCAGTGGTATGCTGATGAGTATTTTGGCGAACACTAAATGGAAAGGTAAGAAATGGATAAGTATAGCAATCCTGACATTTTTATTGTCTTGGGTGGCTTTATAGCCATTTTTCTGTTAGGTGCTTTGTTAGGTGAAATAGCAGAGTGGATAGCAAAAAAACTTGGTTTTGAGTTTTTTGAAGAGCCTGATCTTGATACAGACTTTTACAAAAGACTAACTGAGGGCGAAGAGCTATCAGCAGAAAATATGTTTGGTAAGAAAAATGGTTGATTTTGAAAATGTTTTAGGCATAAAAGAAATTGCTCAACTTACTGGATTAAAAGAACAAACAATACGTCAATATAAAAGTGACGGCAAACTACCTGATCCTGACGCTGTTATCAGCGGTAATCCTTTATGGAATAAGGTCAGTATTTTGGATTGGGTAGAGTTAGGAAAATAATATGAATAAAGAAGAACTCTTGCAAAAGGTTTCTGATCTTGAAAAGACAGTAGCTGACTTGCAAGAAGTAAATAAACAAATAGTTGAAGTTCTTGAAGCTTTACATAAAATGGACAGCTTACAAAAGAAAATGATTATGGTCAATTCTGATATGATAACTTCAACTGCGAATGAAGTTGCGGTCATAGGAAAGGTTGGAATATGAAACAACTTATAGCACTTGCTAAAGTTTTTCCAAAAGACTTTATCAAGCAAATAAAAAAAGCTCACGGCGAAGAAGATTATTTACCATTTGGAACGATTGCTCAAAGACTCTTAGAAGTCTGCGGTAATTATGATTGGTCAATAAAAGAAATAGTCTATGAGCCTAATGGACAAGTAAGTGGGTGTATAGGTGAATTATCTGTTGTAGTTGATAATCAAGTTTATGCGGTTCAGGGAACTGGCTCCGCTAACACGATCAATACAAAAGATAACAATGGCGACTTATTAAAAAAAGCTGAGTCAGACGCTTTTAAAAGATGTGCAAGAAATCTTGGGCTTGGATTACATCTTTGGACAGGCTCTAATCCTTACTGGTTAGAAAAAACTTTAATGGCTAAAAATACTGATACAGAAATACCTGCACAAATAAAACCAACAGGGACAGCTACTTAGACGCAGTAGCTTGATAATTAAGTGGCGGAGTTCAGCCCTTCCGCCACTTAGTTGCATTAAACTGAAATAATGGATGAACAAGAAATATACTTTGAAAACACATACATAATTTGTTGGGATTGCTCTAATACTTTTGTTGTAGGGCATATGGCTTGGATTAGTTTAGAATGTATGGTGTGTGGTGCTTGGATTAAAAATCACTTATTAAATAGAATGGTTTGGAAATGGTTCGTGAAAAAGAATTTGATATAAGAGAAGATGAAACTTATTCAGATTGGAAAAGACGCAAAAGCGAAGAGCGGGGATTACAGGGGATAGGTCAAAAAAATCGCAGATCTAAAGAAAATTGGACAGAACAACAAAAACGTGGTTATAGAAATAAAAACAAAGGCAGAAGAAAACAAAACCTAGCAAGAAAAAAATTAATGATTCCTGACGCAAAGTTTAGATCAAGAATGGGCCACGAAGAAAATTGGGGTGGAAATAT
>CEPR01045384.1_pt1 | contig 31287 bp, 24 predicted proteins | sample 530431 | NCBI WGS metagenome assembly CEPR01 (sample SAMEA2620078, study PRJEB7988) | marine metagenome | isolation source: saline water (ENVO:00002010), including
TTTTGCGACGTGTTAAAATACAAATATCTTGTTCTTGGTAACCGTTGGCTTTTACTTCATGTATGGTTTGTAACACCAATTTTGCATAGCTTTCTTCTTTTTCTGCAGCCGATTGTTTTTCAATAAACTCAATCTGTATGTAGCCTCCGTCTTTTTTATTGGGCTTTTGCTGGTTTCCTATTTCATATAAATGTGTGTGTCCGGCATCGCCAAAGTATTTTGAAACAAACGTAAAAAATGAATTATTAAACGTGATAATCTCTTTACAACTTCTGTAATTAGTGTCTAGATTTTCTACTTCTGCTGTTGAAACAGCAAAAGGTGTTTTGCCGCCGTATAAATCCATAAACTGTTCAGGCTTTCCGCCTCGCCAACGATAAATGGATTGTTTGGCATCGCCCACCAATAATAGCGAACCTGCTTCTTCATTTGCCACTTGTTGCGATAATGCGTTTTCAATTAATGGAATTAAATTTTCCCATTGCAATTCGGAAGTATCTTGAAATTCATCAATAAAATAATGACGGTATTTTTCTCCCAACCGTTCATAAATAAAAGGCGCAGGCTGGTTTTTTATTTCTTTATTAATGATGGAATTAAATTCTGAAATAGGCAAGATGTTTTTTTCTTCCTTAATAGCTTCAATTTCCTGTTGCACCAAGTTGATAACTGAAAGCGGGGTGATGTTTTTTACTATGGAATTAATTAACTGTAGCTGAAATACCAACTTTTTACTCGTTGAAAAAGCGGAAACCAATTCTGGTGCTAATCCGTCCATAATATTGCTTTCTGGGGGTTTTATACGTCCTGGGTACAAGGGTTTTTCGCCTAAGGTTTCTTGCCATTTGGCGCCGTACGGAACATCAAAATTGCCTTCAGAAAGCTTTACAAAATAGTTGTATAAATATTTCCCGCTGAAATGGCTTTCATCCAATCCGTTGTCAGCAATAGTTTTAAGTGTAATGGAAGCAACTTGTATTATGTTTTCTGAAAGTTGTTTTTGTTGTTTCAGCAAATGCTTTTTAAACGAAAGAAAATCGTCGAGCGATTGTAGCTTTAGTTTTTTAATGTGTTTGGCTTCATTTTCAGAAAAAAGCAAAGAAGAAGCTTTGGTAATATCTAGGGCAATATCCCACGATTTATCATCATCTGTTTTTTCAAGTGCGAAGTCCAATAAGACGTTGGTGATTTTTTTATTGTCGCCCGCCTTGCTAATTAATTGATCTACGGCTTCAGACAATAATTGATCTGTATCTAGACTCACTTCAAAATTTGAAGAAAGTTTTAAGTCACGAGCAAAAGTTCGAAGTAATTGATGGTTAAAGCGATCAATGGTTTCTACGCTAAAAGCCGAATAATGATGTAATAAATGCTTTATAATTGCTTTTGAAGTGGTTTGAATGGTTTCAAGGCTCATTCCTGTTTCAGAAGCAAGAAGCGTCATCATATCCGATGGACTTGAAAGAGATGTTTCCGAAGAAAAAGCAACTAGATTTGAAACAATACGCTGTTTCATTTCAGCAACTGCTTTGTTTGTAAAGGTAATCGCCAATAGGTTTTTATAGCTTCCTTCGTTTTTTGAAAGCAGTAAACGGCTTAAATATTCTTTTACAAGGGTAAAAGTTTTGCCACTTCCTGCGGCAGCGTTGTAAATAGTGAAGGGCGAGGTTGTTTTCAAGCTGTTTTTTGTTTAAAAGTAGCGATTCGTGATTTTATCAGCACAAATTATCAATATAATCTATATGGTTATAAAATCTTATAAATTTTATAACATTTTTTACGTCTTCTTCTGCGTACCTTTGATAATGAACATAACAAAAAAATATAAATAACTAAAAACGATATAATTATGGCTTTCGAATTACCGAAATTACAATACGCTTTTGACGCATTAGAACCACACATTGATGCTAAAACAATGGAAATTCATCATGATAAACACCATAATGGATACACCAATAAGTTAAACGCCGCGATTGAAGGAACCGACCAAGACGGAAAGACAATAGAAAATATTTTAAACAACCTTGATATGGACGATAAAGCTGTTCGTAACAATGGGGGTGGTTTTTATAACCACAAACTGTTTTGGGAGATAATGTCTCCTAATGGTGGTGGAAAACCTTCAGGTGCATTAGCCGAAGCAATTAATAGTGCTTACGGAAGCTTTGAAGACTTTAAAGAAAAATTCTCTTCAGCAGCGAAAGGTCAGTTTGGATCTGGATGGGCTTGGCTTTGTGTTCACGAAGGTGGTAAAGTAGAAGTTTGTTCTACTCCTAACCAAGATAATCCATTAATGCCAGGAGTTGGTTGCGGTGGAACACCAATACTTGGATTAGATGTATGGGAACACGCATATTACCTAAACTACCAAAACCGCAGACCTGATTATGTAAATGCATTTTTTAATGTGATAGATTGGGACGAAGTATCAAAACGATACGAGCAAAATAAATAATACTTTAAATCGAAAGTAGAACCCACCAGGAAATGGTGGGTTTTTTTATGCGGTATAATGATGATTCATAATATGAAGTTTTGGTATACGCTTGCCACCTAAATTTAACGTATAAAAAAAGGCGGAAAGAATCCACCTTTTTTTGCCCCAAATCTACCATGAACTTAACCTACTTATGCTATGGTATGGTTCAAATATATATTATAAATCATTTTGATGATGAATTTTTAGACTAAACACAGTTATATTCGATTAAAGTCTCTTTTTGTAACGTATTTTCTTTCACACAATGATTAGCATGTGAATTGTTTGCCAAAAATTTATATATTTTGCTTTCTACTTGACAAACAGGCTACAAATGTTACTTAAACGTTACGCTAATGTAAATTTAACGTTAACTAATTAAATTTTTCATATATTTGAATTTGATAAAAGTACATGTGTTATGAGTAATGATGAAAACAAATATTATATACTGAAAGTAAAATATTCGGTTCAGGAAATTTCTGGAAAGAAAAAAAATGGCAAAAAATCGATCCATAAAAGAAAGAAGCGTTATCTGGTAAAAAACCTTGATACTTTGGATAGTAAATTCAAAGATATTGAACACACATTAACCGAAGTGGATGATTCTAAATCCAAAAACATCTTTAATCTTTTCAAAGATTATATTGTACGATTCGGTTCTAATTGCAATTCCACGTATCACAGAATGCTGCGAATTTAATTGATAAAAAAAATATTTAAAAAGGAAGTGTTGAAGGGCACTTCCTTTTTTTTGTCCTAAAATTAAGCTAGCAAGTAAGTGTCCAAAGGGAAAGGGGGAATGGTTCGCTAACAAATTCATTTTTTTAGGGTTGATGTATTTATTGTGGCTAGCCCCTCCAATAAGTTTAGAGCTTAAAAAAAGGCGAATGAGTTGTGGAGGGAGGGAAACGGCTCGAAACAAAGTTTGTTCAAAGAAATAAAGTTTTGGTAATTGCTCGCCACCCCGAATTTGGCGCATAAAAAAAGGCGAACAAGTGTTCACCTTTTTTTGCCCCAAATCTTACCATAAACTTAACCTACTTATGCTATGGTATGGTTCAAATATATATCAATTTTTTAGTTTTACCATAAGGCTTTTCCTACTTTTGGATGAACTGTTTTATAAACTCGATTAACGGTTTAATTATAGCTAATTATACTGTTTTTTAACCGTTTAGTAAGCTCTTTCTGGGTTTCCTTCGTAAAAATGAACATATGCTTTGTTTACCACTCGCTTTCCACCATCTGTTGGATAATTACCTGTAAAATACCAATCGCCTAAATTTTTAGGACAAGCTTTATGTAAGTCATCTACCGATTGGAAAATCAATTTTACATCTGCATTTATATCTTCATCACTTATAATTTCAGCAATTTTATCTGAAACTTCTTGATCGCTAAAAGGAGCATATAATTCTTTTACATGGTTCACCACATCTTTATCTTCTGCATCTAACTGCGCTTTACATTTTTTATAAATCTCCTCAACAACATCGTACGTTCCTCGTTCTTTGTGCAACGCCAAAGCTGCTTGAAAAGCTACTAGATCTTCTAAACGCGCCATATCGATTCCATAACAATCTGGATACCGTATTTGCGGAGCAGATGAAACCACAATTATTTGTTTCGGGTTCAATCTGTCCAACATTTTTAAAATACTTTTTTTAAGCGTTGTTCCCCGCACAATACTGTCATCAATAATTACCAGGCTATCCGTTGGTTTAACAACACCATAGGTTACGTCGTACACGTGAGCGACCAAATCGTCACGGCTACTGTCTTCTGTAATGAAAGTTCGTAGTTTTACGTCTTTAATCGCAATTTTTTCGGTACGGATTTTATGTTGCTGAATTTGCTGAAGCCTTTCGGAGGTTAAATTTCCCTCTTCTTCAAGAATTGCTTCGTTTTTTTGTTTGTTCAGTTCATTTTGGGCGGCGTCAAGCATTCCGTAGAAGGATGTTTCAGCGGTATTAGGAATGAAAGAAAACACCGTGTTTTCGGTATCGTGGTTTATTTCTTTTAAAACCTTAGGCATGACCAAACGACCTAGTTCTTTTCGTTCTTCATAGATTTCTGCATCGCTCCCGCGGGAAAAGTAAATACGCTCAAAAGAACATGATTTACGTTCCAATGGTTCTAAAATTTGCTTTTCTGAAAAATTACCGTCTTTTTTCAATATAATGGCGTGACCTGCTTCAACTTCTTTAATATCTTCAAAAGGAACATTAAAAACAGTCTGTATTGCGGGTCTTTCTGAAGCAACAACAATCACCTCGTCATCTTTATAATAATAAGCTGGGCGGATTCCTGCGGGATCGCGCAATACAAATGCATCGCCGTGACCCAACATGCCGGCCATGGCGTAACCACCATCCCAATCCCTAGCCGATTTTTTTAATATTTTTTCAATCTTTAACTTTTCAGCAATAAAGGGAGAGGCTTCCATTTTGTTCATTCCAGCCTTTTTTGCTTTTTTGTAGAGCTTTCGCACACCTTCATCTAGAAAATGACCAATTTTTTCCATTACGGTAATGGTATCGGCTTTCTCTTTTGGGTGCATCCCAAGCTTAATCAAGTTGTTGAATTGCTCGGTTGTGTTCGTCATATTAAAATTACCGGCAATAATTAAATTACGGTGCATCCAGTTGTTTTGACGAAGAAAAGGGTGTACATTTTCCACACTGTTAATGCCAAACGTTCCATAACGAACGTGGCCTAAGAGCAACTCACCAATGTAGGGAATGTTTTTCTTTTGAGCGGCTACATCATTTTTGTATTCTGGGTACTTTTGAAACTCCTCGTTAATACGGCCATTAATCTGTGCAAAAATATCTTGTATGGGTTGCGATTTGTTGGAGCGAACTCGGCTAATGTAGCGTTCTCCAGGATCTACATCGAGCTTAATACTAGCGAAACCAGCACCATCTTGACCGCGGTTATGCTGTTTTTCCATCATTAAGTACATTTTATTTACTCCATAAAATGCAGTCCCATATTTTTCTTTATAATATTCAAGAGGTTTCAGCAATCGTACCATTGCTATTCCGCATTCGTGTTTTAAAGCGTCGCTCATTTTTTCTGAAATATTAATTCAATTAAAAAAGCCCTGAATTTTCAGGGCGCGTTGTTATGTTAATTCTATATCAAATTGTGTTAGGTTTTGAAATTGCTTCAAACGCCTGTGTACTTCTTTTTTTGTGAGATTTTCCAGTCTTTCTGTGCCAAATTTTTCTACACAAAACGATGCTAGAGCTGAACCATAAATTATAGCATTTTTCATATTTTCATAACTATAATCCCTAGTTTTTGCCAAATAGCCTGTAAAACCACCCGCAAAGGTATCGCCTGCTCCCGTTGGGTCAAAAACTTCTTCTAAAGGTAAAGCAGGTGCAAAGAAAACATCCTCGGTATGAAACAATAACGCACCGTGTTCCCCTTTTTTAATGACCACATATTCTGGTCCCATTTCTCTTATTTTTTGAGCTGCCACAACTAATGAATATTCACCTGTTAATTGCCTAGCTTCTTCATCATTAATGGTAATCACATCTACTTTGGCGATAACTTGTTTTAATTCGGCTAATGCGTTGTCCATCCAAAAGTTCATCGTATCAAGTACAATTAATTTTGGCGAATCCATTTGCTCAATTACACTCAATTGGACGAGTGGATGCAAGTTTCCTAACATCACCACTTCGGCATCTGTATAGTTTTCTGGTACTTTAGGTTGAAAGTTCTCCAACACGTTCAGCTCGGTTGCCAACGTGTCTCGGGAATTCATGTCATTTCGGTATTTACCGCTCCAAAAAAACGTTTTCCCTTCTTTTACAATTTCAAGCCCTGAAACATCCAGGTTATTGTTTTTTAGCATCGCGATATATTCCTCTGGAAAATCACCGCCTACGACTGAAACAATAGCGCCATCGGCATTAAATTGGCTGGCTGCTAAACCTATATACGTAGCGGCGCCACCTAATATTTTATCGGTTTTACCAAATGGAGTTTCAATAGCGTCGAAGGCAACAGTACCAACAATAACGAGTTTGCTCATAAAAGGGTTTTAAATTGAGGGTGCAAATTTAGCGAAATATTTTAGAAAAATGAGGATTTTAACGAAGACTAAACAAAGTGTAAGATGCTGATTATTACTTTCTTCCAAAATCTGCTGGAATTTCGCCCCAAGCTTTGGTTTCCCATTTAACCACTTTGGTTGAATACGTGTTGTTTTTGAGCCAAGTTTCGGCTCGGGCGATTAATTCAAATAATGATTTATTTTTTGAAGACTTCTTTAATTTGGTATTGCACTTTTTTCGCTTTACCCAACCCATTGCAATTTTGCTGTCACTATAAATAATACGGTCGCTATTGTTTTTCTTTAGATAGGCAAGACCATGGACCAACGCCAAAAACTCACCTACGTTATTGGTGCCTTGCTGAAAGGGCCCTTGATGAAACAGCTGCTTATGCGTTTGGGTATCCACACCTCGGTATTCCATTTTACCAGGGTTACCACTAGAAGCGGCATCAACCGCGATGGAATATAAATTAGGTTGTCCTATTTTCTCTAATTGCTCTTTAGTTAGTGTTTTTTTCTTTTTAGTATTTTTTCCTCTATAGTCTGCGTATTCTTTATTGTAGGCTATTTTGGCTTCTTTTAAACTTTCAAAACTCTTGTATTGTGCACCGGTCACCCCTGTAATGGCTTTTTTACATTCTTTCCAGCTATGGAAGATACCCGTGGGATTCCCGAACCAGACTACATAATATTTTTTAGGTTTTGCCATTAGTCAGTTTCTTCAGCAATTAATAACTTCTCGATTACTTTTGGAAAATGCTCATATTCTAGCTTGTGTACTTTTTCAGCAACTGTTTCTGGGGTTTCATTTTCTGAAAGTGGCGTTTTTTCTTGAAAAATAATTCCACCTTCATCATAATTTTCATTTACATAATGAATCGTGATGCCAGTTTCTGGCTCTTTATTGGCAATAATTGCTTCGTGAACATGGTTTCCATACATGCCTTTTCCGCCATATTTAGGGAGCAAGGCCGGATGAATATTGATCACTTTATTGGGGTATTCTTTTAAAATTAATTCAGGAAACTTCCACAGGAAGCCTGCCAGTACAATTAAGTCTGGTTTTATTTTTCGAAGTGTTTTCAGAACGCCTTCTTCAGAAGATAAGGTTTTCTTATCGAAATATAACGATTTGATATTGTGTTTTTTAGCCTTTTCCAGCACCTTGGCATTCTTCTTGTTCGACAATACAAGAACAACTTCACCAATTTTAGATTGTTTAAAATATTTTATTATATTTTCGGTATTGGTACCACTACCGGAAGCGAATATAACAATGCGTTTTTTCATCAAAATAACAATGAGGTTTTCAAGAAGTAATATAAAATAAATAACAAAAGTAAGGTAATAGGGTTTTACTTCTCCCAAAAATGTTTAAATTGGTATTCACATTTTATGTTTAAAATGGTGTATTAAATTAAAAAATTTTATTTTTGCCACTTAATTAAATTTTAAAAACAAAGATTATGTCAGACATTGCATCAAGAGTAAAAGCAATTATAGTAGACAAACTAGGAGTTGACGAAAACGAAGTTGTTAACGAAGCAAGCTTTACAAACGACTTAGGAGCTGATTCCTTGGATACAGTTGAACTTATTATGGAGTTCGAAAAAGAATTTGATATTCAAATTCCAGATGATCAAGCTGAGAACATTGCAACAGTAGGTCAAGCAGTTTCATATATAGAAGAAGCTAAATAAATTTAGTCCTTTATGGAACTTAAGCGAGTTGTAGTTACAGGTCTTGGAGCACTTACGCCCATTGGTAATAACATTCCCGATTATTGGGAGGGTTTAATAAATGGAAAGAGCGGGTGTGCCCCTATCACTTATTTTGATGCTGAAAAGTTCAAAACAAAATTCGCTTGTGAGCTTAAAGATTTTAAACCAGAAGATTTTTTTGATAGGAAAGAAGCCAGAAAACTGGATCGCTTTGCCCAATATGCTTTAGTGTCTTCAGATGAAGCCATTAAAGATGCGGGAATAAACCTAGACGAAGTTGATAAATTTCGCGTAGGTGTTATTTGGGGTGCTGGTATTGGTGGTCTTGAGACCTTTCAAAATGAGGTAATAAATTTTGCAGAAGGGGATGGAACGCCACGTTTCAACCCCTTCTTTATCCCTAAAATGATAGCGGATATTGCTCCTGGTAATATTTCTATTAAACACGGCTTTATGGGGCCTAACTATACCACGGTCTCTGCGTGTGCCTCTTCTGCCAATGCGATGATCGATGCTTTAAACTACATTAGATTGGGTCATTGCGACGTGATAGTTACTGGAGGTAGTGAAGCAGCAGTTACAAAAGCAGGTATGGGAGGGTTTAATGCTATGCACGCACTTTCCACCCGAAACGACAGTCCCGAAACTGCATCAAGACCATTTGATGCGACACGTGACGGATTTGTGTTAGGAGAAGGAGCTGGCGCATTAATCCTTGAAGAATACGAGCACGCTAAAAAACGCGGTGCAAAAATCTATGCTGAAGTTGTCGGTGGCGGAATGTCCAGTGATGCCCACCATATGACTGCTCCACATCCAGATGGAATTGGCGTAGAGCGTGTAATGCTTAATTGTCTGCGAGATGCAGGAATGAGTCCAAATCAAGTTGATACCATTAACACACACGGAACTTCAACACCTTTAGGTGATGTAGCCGAGTTAAAAGCTATTACGAGTGTATTTGGAGAGCATGCTAAAGACATTAACATTAATTCTACAAAGTCCATGACCGGTCACTTATTGGGTGCTGCGGGAGCTATTGAAGCGATTGCGTCTATTTTGGCCATGGAAAACAGTGTAGTACCACCTACCATTAATCATACTACGGTAGATGAAAACATAAACCCATCCCTTAACCTTACCCTTAATAAAGCTCAACAGCGAGAAATTAAGGTAGCTATGAGTAATACTTTTGGTTTTGGAGGACACAATGCCTGCGTGCTTTTTAAAAAACTGGACGCGTAAAAAATAGATGACATCTATAAAACACATATTTAATTCCCGTACAACTACTGACGGGGATTTTTTTTATGCCATGAAAAAAATCTTGGGCTTTAAACCTAAGGATATTTCTATATACAATGAAGCCTTTACCCATAGATCGTTGCATGAAAAAAACAATAAAGGACAACCTCAAAACTACGAGCGTTTGGAGTTTTTGGGCGATGCCATGTTGGGCTCGGTAATTGCGGCACATCTTTTTAATAAAGTGCCTTCAGGGGACGAAGGGTACCTTACCAAAATGCGATCTAAAGTAGTAAGCCGTGAGCATTTAAACGAACTAGGAAGGGACTTAAACCTTATTAAATTTTTAAAATCTTCTGTTACTACAGATCAATTTGGAGGAAACATCCACGGAAATATTTTTGAAGCCCTGGTAGGTGCCATTTATTTGGACCGTGGGTATAAATACTGCGAAAAATTTATTTACAAACGTGTTATAAAACCATATGTGGACATTGAGCGATTGGAGGGTAAAATAATAAGCTACAAAAGTCTTTTTATTGAATGGTGCCAAAAAAGCAAAAAACACTTTAAGTTTCATATATACGAAGACACCGGCAAAGATGAGTTAAAACACTTTGCAGTTAAACTTCAACTGGAAAATGAAACGATAGCCAAGGCACGGGCTACTTCAAAAAAGAAAGCTGAAGAACGGGCAGCAAAAAGAGCTTATTATAAGTTTCAGTCAAAAATTGACAAAGAATTAAACTAAGCCTTTCGGTAGTTACCTAAAGTATCCTTATTTTTATACTAAAATCCGTTATGGGTAAACACAGATTAGTGCTCGAGGACGATTTTAGGGAAGATTTTCTAATACTGGCCATTCACTGTGGAGTAGAACCCTATAAAATGGCATTCCATTTAAATAAATACTTACAATTACGGTTAAAAAGAAGAAGGACCGATCTTGAATTTTCTAAGAATGGTCTTGAAATACAATTTCCGATGTTTGAATTTGAAGACATCACAAACTACACGGTTTATAACCTTGTTGCAAACACATGTAAATCTGCAACAGCAAGTATAACTGCCAGCGGAGGTTTGTTTGAATCGAATGTTTCAGAAGAATATATTACCACACATTTGATTCCTGAATATAAAAAAGTGGATTATTTTTTAAAAATTATTTCAGAAAACACACAAACATCCACAAAAAAAATACTTTCCGAAATGAACAAAATGAAGCCCGTGATATCTTCTTATTTTATTGATAGTGAACACATAAAGTCTAAAAATAATTTAATTTTCAATTAATGCTGAAACAAAAAAGAACCAAAATAGTTGCGACCTTAGGCCCTTCTACTACCAAGAAAGAAATCATAAAAAAAATGATTATGGAAGGAGTGGATGTGTTTCGCATCAACTTTTCGCACGCTAAATACGAAGATGTAAAAAAGCGTATCGCAACCATTAGACAGTTAGGGGAGCAATTGGGGATTACCCCGGCAATCCTAGCAGATTTACAAGGCCCTAAATTACGGGTAGGCATCATGAAAGAGGAAGTGATTGTAAAACCAGGGGATGAGCTTAGTTTTTGTACTGGAAAAGAGTTTGAAGGCACAAAGAAAAGGGTGTATATGAATTACGATAGCTTCCCAAAAGATGTAAATAAAGGCGAACGTATTTTACTGGACGATGGTAAATTGATTTTCGAAGTTCTTGCAACTAATGGAAAAGATGAAGTAAGGGCGAAGGTAGTTCAAGGTGGACCGTTACGGTCGCGAAAAGGGGTAAACTTACCAAACACGAATATATCTTTGCCAGCGTTAACCCCTAAAGATAAAAAAGACGCCATTTTTGCCGTTCAACAAGAAGTAGATTGGATAGCGCTTTCGTTTGTTCGCCACGCCGATGATTTAAAAGAACTACAAGCTATCATCGAAGCACATTGCGAATATAAAATACCAATTATAGCTAAAATTGAGAAACCTGAAGCCGTGCAGAATATCGATAAAATTGTTGCCTATTGCGACGGTTTAATGGTTGCCCGTGGCGATTTGGGAGTAGAAGTTCCAGCTGAAGAAGTGCCGTTAATTCAAAAAGAATTGGTGCTAACAGCAAAAAGAGCACGGATTCCGGTAATTATTGCCACTCAAATGATGGAAACGATGATTACCTCGTTAACACCCACTCGTGCCGAGGTGAATGACGTAGCGAACTCTGTAATGGACGGTGCCGATGCGGTTATGTTAAGTGGTGAAACTTCTGTTGGAAAATATCCGGTAGAAGTAATCCAGACCATGGCCAATATCTGTAGAAGTGTGGAAAATTCAAACTTAATAGCTGTACCCCATGAGCCACCAAAAATTAGAACCAACCGGTATATTACCAAATCGGTGTGTTATCACGCAGCAACCATGGCCAATGAAATTGATGCGACCGCCATTTGCACGTTGACCAACAGTGGTTATACTGCTTTCCAAATTTCAGCATGGCGACCAGACGCGAACATTTTAGCCTTTACTTCGAACAAACGTATTTTATCACGTCTAAATTTATTGTGGGGCGTAAAAGCTTTTTACTATGATAAATTTGTGAGTACAGACGAAACAGTTGACGATGTAAACAAAATTGCACAAGATCAAGGGTACGTAACGAAAGGCGATTATCTAATTAACCTTGCGGCTATGCCCATTGCGGATAAAGGTATGGTGAACACGCTGCGGGTTTCGTTGGTAAAATAATAAAAGCCGAGTTTTAAAACTCGGCTTTTTAATTTCTAGAAAACTTTAGTCTATGACTTCAATGCGTTCTAATTTCATTTTATTTCCATCTTTTGTAATGGTCACTCCATAGCTAAATCCCTCGGTACTGTATGCGTAGTTTATTTTTTCTAAGGAGTCATCTTTTCTATTTACAGTTAGCTGGCTTGTCCAAGTGCCGCTTTTTGGGTCCTTTTCTTTAATGGTTTCTTCGTTGCTCCCTTTCGGATTGGGGAAGGCAAAACTCTTTGGGATATCAAACAATTGTGCCGCAATATAAAAAGCTTCATGCCAATTTTTAGTAGGCAACAATAAGGTTTGTGTGTTTGAAGGGTTACTAGCTGTTCCACCAGTAGTTTCGGTAAAAGAAACTTCTGGGAACTGTCCTTTTAAATCCTCAGCATAGATTTTAGCTTTTATATCTTCTTCCGGAGGGAAAAACTTGGAGAGATAGCCATTAAAAGCATATCCTGTTTTCTGGTTGTATTCTATTTGGTGCATGCCGCCTTTAATTCCGCCAATATTCATGGTTTCTTCATTTTCAGGAGTAATGACTTTAACTTTGGTCCCGTAGGGCATTACGCCTAACTTTTCACTGTTCAGGTTGTTGTGTTCGCGAAGGGTAAGGCCACTTGAAGCGGTTACGTATAGAAAATCTGGTGTGGTTTCTGTTTCTTTTTCAGCTAAGGCAAGTTCGTTTGTTTCTTCAGAAATTTCTGAAGATTCATTTGATTTTGTTTCGTTTTTACAAGATAATATCGTGATGGTTACGGCTAAAACGAATAGAGAATAAGCTACTTTTTTCATAATAGATGGGTTTTGAAATTACTAATTAGATTCAAGTAGTCTTATTGCATATTTTAAAAATCAAATTTTAGTTGAACGTCTATACTTTCCTCAGGTTCGGGCTGTTGCTCCTTTTTTTCGTTGTTGAGGTTCGATAAAGAAATCCCCAATAATCGCACCGAATTTTTCATTTTCTCTTGAAATAACAAATCTTTAACAGCTTCCAGCATCAGCGACTTGCTGGAAATATAAAACGGCAACGTCTTGCTTCTAGTTTGTAACGTAAAATCGCTGTACTTAATTTTAAGCGTAATGGTTTTTCCCGCCACATTGCTTTTAGTGAGGCGTCGTTCTACTTCCTCGGCAATGGTTTCAAGGCGTTCTAGCATATACACTTCCGAAGAAATATTTTCTGAAAATGTACGTTCAGCAGCCAGTGACTTTCGGGTTCTAGTAGGTTTTACGGCGCTGTTATGAACTCCCCGAACCACGTGGTAATAATAGCCACCACTTTTTCCGAAGTGTTCAGTTAAATATTCAACCGATTTAGATTTTAAATCTTCTCCCGTGTAAATTCCATGGCGGTACATTTTTTCCTTGGTCACTTTCCCTACACCGTAAAACTTTTTAATATCGAGTTTTTCTAAAAATTCAAGTACTTCTTCTGGCGGGACGGTTTTTTGTCCGTTAGGCTTGTTAATGTCACTCGCAACCTTGGCAATAAACTTATTAATAGAAATCCCTGCAGAAGCATTCAGTCCCGTTTTATCTTTAATTTTCTGTCTGATTTCTTTAGCAATTAACGTAGCACTAGGATTCCCTTTTTTATTTTCTGAAACATCTAAATAGGCTTCGTCTAACGATAAAGGCTCGACTAGATCTGTATATTCATGAAAGATTTTCCGTATTTGTTGCGAAACTTCCCGATACCGATCAAAATTACTTTTTACAAAAATTAGATGGGGACAAAGGCGTTTTGCCGTTACACTGCTCATAGCCGATCGCACCCCAAATTTTCGCGCTTCATAGCTTGCAGCACTTACCACACCACGCTTGCTGCTTCCGCCCACAGCAATAGCTTTACCTCGTAATTCGGGATTATCCAGCTGTTCTACTGAAGCATAAAACGCATCCATATCTACGTGGATAATTTTACGAATAGGTAGCGGCTCGTTCATTTTATAAAATTATAATATCTTAGTAGTAAAGTACGCAAGAAAATGGCCAAAACAGCAATTATTTTAGGGGCAACTGGTTTAACGGGAAGTATATTGCTTCAACGCTTACTTGATGACGATTCAATTTCAACCATAAAATTGTTTTCACGAAGCTCAAGTAAGTTTAAAAGTCCTAAAATAGAAGAATATCTAATCGATATTTTTCAATTAGAAAATGAAACCGAACGCTTTACTGGAGATGTGGTTCTTTGTTGCATTGGGACTACAAAGTCGAAAACACCCGATAAAGAAACGTATAAAAAGATAGATTATGGTATTCCCATCACAGCAGCGAAATTGGCTAAACAGAATTCAATTTCCAAGTTTATTGTGATTTCAGCTTTAGCCGCAAACCCAGAAAGTAGCGTATTCTACAACAAAGTAAAAGGCGAAATGGAACGCGATGTTTTACAGCAGAATATTTCAGAAACCTATATCTTGCAGCCTTCATTGATAGGTGGTGACCGAAGTGAAAACAGAACTGGAGAGTCTATTGCGCAGTTTTTTGCGAAGGTATTTGGGTTTTTAATCCCGAAGAAATATAAAATGATTGAACCGGAAACCATAGCAAAAGCAATGCAAAACCTAATTAGTAAAACGTATTCTGAACAACGAATCACTTCAGAAAAAATTAAAGAAATAGCAGCGACATGACAGAAATAGAACGAAAATTTTTAGTGACATCCAAAGACTTTAAAGAGCTCGCGTTTAAAACTACCAGAATAGTACAAGGGTTTTTGAGCACACATCCCGAACGAACTGTGCGTGTGAGAATAAAAGGCACCGAAGGCTTTATCACGGTAAAAGGTATAGGAAATGAAACCGGAACCAGCCGTTTTGAATGGGAAAAACAAATTACCGTTGAGGAAGCTGAAGCGTTGCTGGAAATTTGCGAACCGGGAAGTATTGATAAAGTAAGGCACGAAGTAAAAAGCGGAAAGCATATTTTTGAAGTGGACGAATTTTTTGATGATAATGAAGGTTTAATAGTTGCTGAAGTAGAGCTCTCAGAAGAAAAAGAAACGGTCACAATCCCCAACTGGATAGGAAAGGAAGTTACCGGAGAAACAAAGTATTATAATTCACAATTAAGCAAAAACCCTTTTAAAGACTGGAATAATGAAAATTAAAATTACACTAGTAACAATAGTATTAGCTTTTTGTAGCTGCGACAACCCAAAGGAAAAAATAGAAGAAAATACTTTTGTAGAGAAGGAAGAACAAACACTGGAAGCTGAAAAGGAATCAGTAGCGCAACTTAAAGAAAATCTAACAAACGATGGTTACCAGATATTTGATTATGTAGATGAAAAAACTGGTGACACCGTTTTGATGCAACAATACTTCATTGCTTTTTTAAAGCGAGGTACCAATAGATCGCAAAATAAAAAGGAAGCTGATAGCCTTCAAAAACTACATTTAGCACATTTAGGGAGTATGTACGAAAAAGGTTTTGCAGATATTTCGGGACCTTTTGGTGATGATGGCGATATTCGCGGTATTACTATTTATAATGTGCCAACACAGAAAATGGCAGATAGTTTGGCCAATATGGACCCTATGGTAAAAGCAGGTCGTTTAGCCATTGAAATACACCCGTGGTGGGCAGCGAAAGGTTTTATGTTACGGTAAGTAAGAAATTAAGGAAGCATCGACGACGATTCCTCTTAAATTATGAATAACCAAATGGTTCAGCATTTGCTGAGTTGAATATTGAGTGTTGAAGTCTGGATCGGCTAAAATTTCATCAATTTTATAGAGATGAATTTCACAAAAAAGATTCAGGTTTACATCTTGCCTGATTTCGTTCAGCTCTTGTGCTTCTTTTAATAAGCCTAAAATTGTTTTAAAAATAATATCATTTTTATGGCCTTCATAGTGTTTATGAGCCGAAATATGATACTTTTTTAATTCGAAGTAAAAAGCAGGATCATACGAGATCATTTGATTGATTCCGTAGCGATAAATAAGAATAATTTTTTGAAGCGGCGATAAATCTTTTTCGAGTATACGATCTATTTTTTTGAAATGTTCCGTGAAAACATAACAGATAGTCTCTTCGATGAGAATATCTTTACTATCAAAATGTGTGTACAGTGTTTTTTTTGACACGGCTAATGCTGAAGCGATATCATCCATAGACACACTTTTAACACCATACTTTTTAAAAAGATCCAGTGTTTTAATTATTATTTTCTTGTCAGCGCTTTGCATACTTTCTTTTAAAAATATTCCCGCCCTGCATTGCTACAGGGCAGGAATCAACAATCAACCAATCATGAAAACTATGATCTATTGCCAACCGCCACCTAAGGCTTCATACAAGTCAACAATGGCTTGTAACTGGCTATTTTTTGCATTTACTAAATCTAAACTTGAATTTAACGCATTTTCACGGGCAGTTAAAACTTCTAAGTAGTTTGCAAACCCATTATCCAACAATTCTTGGGAATAATCGGTAGCTAGTGAATACGCTTCATTTTCTTTTTCTTTTACCTCAATTTTATCGGTAGCAGCTTCATACGAATACATAGCATCTGAAACTTCTTTGCTGGCATTTAAAATTGCGAACTTAAAGTCCAATCGAGCCTGTTCTTGTTGCGCTTGCGATACTTCGTATTGGGTTCGTATTTTTCGGCCGTTAATAATAGGCTGCATCAACCCTCCTGTAATCGTAGCAAATAAAGAGCTAGCACTAAATAAATCGTCTATGTCCAAGCTTTGCAATCCTCCAGTTGCTGTTAAGGTAAGCGATGGGTAAAAGTTGCTTCTTGCTACATTGGTTAGCTCAAAAGCATTCACAAGATTGTATTCTGCGGCAATTACATCGGGACGATTGCTTAGCAATTGAGCAGGAACGCCTGTTTTTAGTTCGGTATTTATTTGTTGGTTATCTAATTCGCTTCGCGTTATTTCTTTCATGGGACTTCCCAATAAAATAGACATGGCATTTTCTAATAACCGTGCTTCATTTTTTAAGTCGATTAGTATGGCTTGAGCCGTGTATAATTGTGCTTCAGTTTGTTTAACACCTACTTCGGTTACATTCCCAGCTTCTTTTAAAGCTTCGGTGGTTTCCAAACTATTGGATCGAGTTTCAATGGTTTCTTCTGTAATTTGTATTTGCTCATCCAATGCCAATAATTGATAATAGGTCGATGCAATATTCGCTACCAATCTACTTTTAACAGCTTTATGAGCCGCAACGGTTTGTAAATAAGAAGCTTGAAAAGCACGTTTGTTACTGCGTATTTTTCCCCAGATATCGGCTTCCCACGAAAGTCCTCCGCTCAATTGATATTGATCTAAGGTAGAAAATTGGCTTCCAAACTGACTATTTTCTGAAAGTTCTTGGCGGGTATACGTAGCATTTCCATTCAGCGTAGGAAAATAACCTGCTTTTCCTTGTTTTAAGTATGCTTCAGCGGCTAAAACTTGTTGTATGGCAATACGGATGTCGATGTTATTTTGTAACCCTTCTTCAATATAATTTTGAAGTTGCGCATCAGTAAACAATGTTTTCCAAGAAACTGAAGCCATAGATAGGCTGTCTTGAGGTAGTTTGTCAGTTCTATAATATTCAGTTTCTACAACCGTTTCCGGTCTGCTATAGTCTTTTGCTACAAAGCAAGACTGCAGTGTTAAGAAAGCCAATGCAATTGCTGAAATTTTTATTATTTTAAATTGTTTCATTTCTTAATTTTTCAGAATTAGTTAGCCTCAACAGCTTCTTTTTTGGTGGTTCCGTTTATTTTATCTTGAAGCCATTGGAAAAAGATATAGAGAATAGGAATAATAAATACTCCAAGCACGGTCCCTATAAATAATCCTCCAACAGCTCCTGTACCGATGGCATTATTTCCACGAGCTCCAATCCCTGATGAAAACACTAATGGTAATAGCCCAACAATGAAAGCGAAAGAGGTCATTAAGATAGGGCGTAACCGTACTTTTGCACCTTCAAAAGCCGCTTCCATGCGGCTAAGACCCGACCTTCGCCTTTGTATGGCAAATTCTACAATAAGAATTGCATTTTTAGCGAGCAATCCTATTAACATGATTAACGAAATTTGGAAATAGACATTATTCTCTAATCCTGCAAATTTCGTTGTTAAATAAGCCCCCATTACACCAACAGGTAAAGAAAGCAAGACCGCAAAAGGAATTAAGTAACTTTCATATTGAGCAGATAGAATAAAATAAACAAATACAATACATAACAAGAATATAAATGTGGTTTGATTGCCTGCATTAATTTCTTCTCTTGTCAATCCTGAAAACCCAACAGAATAATTTTGAGGCAAAGCAGTTTCGCTTACTTCCTGAACTGCTGCAATTGCGTCACCCGAAGAATATCCCGGTGCTGCAGCTCCATTTACACTTGCAGAATTAAAGAGATTGAAACGTGTAACCGATTGTGGGCCATATACCCGTTTTAAGTTTATAAACTCTGTAATGGGTGCCATAGTACCGGAATCATTTCTAACATACATACTGTTTAAACTTTCGGTGGTAGCTCGATCTTCTGGCAATGCTTGCACATATACACGATACTGTTTTCCAAAACGTGAAAAATTAGCGGCATAAATACTACCTATGTAACCCTGTAAAGTAGAAAGAATAGAACTTACCGACACACCAGCTTCTTTGGCTTTTGAAATATTTACATCAATTTCATATTGCGGGTAGTTTACATTAAAAGAGCTTTGAGCATATTGAATTTCCGGACGTTGTGAAAGTGTTTGTAAATATTCTTGGGTTACTTGGCTCAGTTCAGAAAAACTTCCTCCAGACTGATCCAAAACTTGCAATTCAAAACCCGAAGATGCTCCAAAACCAGGCACCGAAGGAGGTGCAAAGAATAAAATATTGGCATCGGGGATGGTAGCGGCAATTCCAAATAGTTGGCCAGTAATGGCTTCTACTGATTTTGAATCCTCTTCCCGTTCGCTCCAATTATCCAGTTTAATGAAACCTATCCCATAATTGCTGCCGGCACCACTAATAATACTAAAACCACTTACTAATGAGATATCGCTAACTCCAGGAATGCTTTTGGCCTTTGCTTCCAGCTCTTTTTGTACACCAACTGTACGGTCTAATGTTGCACCTGCGGGAAGCTCAATATTGGCAAAAATCAATCCACGGTCTTCATCAGGTACAAAACCGGTTGGGGTAGTCTTGGCTGCCCATAAAATTGCACCGGTAGCTGCGATAAGTATGACTGCTGTTATCCATTTGTGCTTATATAAAAACCCTAGTGATTTAACATATTTATTGGTTGTTGCTTTAAAACCAGCGTTAAACCCAGTAAAAAACCGTTGTAATAAATTTTTCTTTTTACCTTTTTCAGTATGAGGTTTTAAGAAAAGTGCGCTTAAGGCAGGACTTAATGTTAATGCGTTCACTGCCGAAATACCTATGGCAACCATTAAAGTAACGCCAAATTGTTCGTAAAACACACCTGTAGGGCCTGTAATAAAAGTTACAGGAATAAATACCGCAGCCATTACCAACGTAATGGAAACAATTGCTCCGGTAATTTCATCCATCGCCGAACGGGTTGCCTTTAACGCATTTTCTGATCCTTCCTCAAGTTTGGCATGCACAGCTTCCACCACCACAATGGCATCATCTACCACAATACCAATAGCCAATACCAACGCAAAAAGCGTTAAAAGGTTAATTGTATAACCAAATAAATTAAGAAAAAAGAAAGTCCCGATAATGGAAACAGGTACAGCAATAGCAGGTATCAATGTAGAACGAAAATCTTGAAGAAACAAAAACACAACAATGAAAACTAATATAAATGCCTCAAAAAGAGTGGTTAGTACTTTGTCTATCGAGGCTGTTAAAAATTCATTGGTATCAAAATTCACTACATATTTCATCCCTTTTGGAAAATCTGCAGAAAGATCTCCCATTTTTTCATGGATAATTTCAATAATTTCCTGGGCATTTGATCCTGCCGTTTGGTAAACCGCCATACTTACACCTGGATTACCATTGGTGAATGAAATGGCATTATATCCTTCAGCATCCAATTCAATTTCAGCAACATCCTTTAAGGTCAAAAACTTCCCATTATCCAATGCTTTGATTACAATATCTTCATATTGAGATTCTTCTTTATAACGACCGGAATAGGTTAAGACATATTCAAATGATTCAGCATTATTCTGTCCTAAAGCCCCTGCAGCGGCTTCACGGCTCTGTTCGTCAATAGCGGTCGTTATATCTGTTGGAACCAAGTTATAGGCGGCAAGTTTTTCAGGTTGCAGCCAGATACGCATGGCGTAATTTTTACTTCCGAATACACTAACGTCACCCACGCCATTAATACGTTTTAATTCTGGAAGCACATTTATATTCAAATAGTTTTGAATATAAGTTGCATCGTATTCTTCATTTTCAGAATACGTGGTGAGAAACATTAAAGCACTTGTCTGCTGTTTTTGTGTAATTATCCCAGACTGTGTTACTTCAACAGGAAGCAAAGAATTAGCACGCGCCACCCTGTTTTGTACGTTTACTGCTGCAATATCGGGATCGGTACCTTGATCAAAAAACACTTGTATACTTGCACGACCACTATTACTGGCTGTAGAAGTAATATATGTCATTCCTTCCACCCCGTTTATTTGTTCTTCAATAGGAATGATCACACTCTCCAGAACTGTTTGTGCATTGGCACCGGGATAGTTTGCTGTTACTTGAACTGTGGGAGGTGCAATTTCAGGGTACTGCGTGGTAGGGAGTGTTGTAATTCCTAAAACCCCCAAAATCACCAATATAATGGAAACTACGGTTGATAATACCGGTCTTTCAATAAATATCTTTAACATACTTTCTTATTTAAATGCTTGTTCTAACCCTTTAGCGATACTGTCAAAAGAAACAGGTTGAGGAGTAATAGGTGCGTTATTTCGTAATTTACCAACTCCTTTGGCAACAATTTTATCACCTTCTTTAATACCTGATTGTACTATAATCAAATTATTTACCCGATCGGTAATTTCAATAGGGGTAGAAACCGCAATACTATCTCCTTGAACTTTGTAGGTGTATAATTTCCCTTGTCTCTCATAAGTTGAAAACTCTGGGATTACAATGGCATTTTCAAACGTTTGCGGAATTTGTATTTTCCCACTATATCCATTGGAAAGCAACCGTTTAGGATTTGAAAAAATTGCCCTAAATGAAACGGTTCCTGTATTTACGTTTACTTGAGAGTTAATTGTTTCAATTTTCCCTTCGTGTTCGTAAAGATTACCATTTGCCAATACCAACCTAACGTTTGGAAGGTTATTTATTTTTTCTTCTAAACCCTCGCCTTCTGTATTTTGTATAAAGTCTAAGTATTCTTTTTCATTCAACGAGAAATAAGCATATACTTTGCTCACATCTGCTACTGTAGTTAAAGGTGTTTGCGAGCTAGGGCTTACCAAAGCACCTTCCCGAAGCGGAATAGAACCCACATACCCATCGACCGGGCTTTTAATATTTGCATAACCAATATTGGCAGCAATACTATTATAGCCGCTTTTTGCCTGCTCTAATTTTGCTTTAGCGGTTTCCAACTGTACATTGCTAATAATATTCTTTTCAACCAAAGGCTTTAGTTTATCAACTTCCACTTGTGCTGCGTTTACATTTGCCTTAGCGGCGGCTGCGTCTTGACTTAAAGATTGTGTTTCAAGCTTAAAAAGCAACTGGCCTTTACGTACTTTTTGACCTTCGTCGACCATGACATTAGATATATAACCCGAAACCTTTGCTCGAATTTCACTGTTCACGATCCCTTCAATACTTGCAGGGTAATTTGTGTATGCAGTTACCGTTTTTGTAGGTATGGTTACAACAGGGAAACCTAATTTTTGTTGTCCTTGTGCAGCCTGAGCTTGTTGTTTTTCATCATTTCCACAGGAAGTCAATGCCAGGGATGATATAAAGAGCAAGATTAATATTTGCGTTTTTTTCATAGCTAGTTAAATTTACAGTTGATCAAATTCGTTATTAAACGCGATCATTTTTTTAATGGTGGTTTCTAAATTTTCTTTTTGTGTGGTTAAATATTCTTGAAATATGAGTCCAAGATTTTTATTTTTTTTGAACTTTTCTGGATTGTGCTCTTTGTTGAAAGAATTCACTTTTTTGACCAAATTCAATTCTTTTTCAATAGACTCGAGATATTCTTCCAAGGTAATCCGCAGATAATTTTTAGTCGTTCTGAAATACCGTTTGCGATCTCCCGTTTTAGTGAAATATTCAATAAACTTTAATTGTACCAACAAGTTAAGGTTGGTTGAGACAGAACTTTTACTGGCACTGGTAATTTCAATAATATCTTCAAAACTGTGGCCATCGACACTGGAAAGTATCATAACCGCATATATCCTTCCTGCAAGCGGCGGAAGGTTGTGATTGTCTTCAAAACTTAAACCCAGCTCTTCAACAAGCTTGCATTTTTCTTCTGAAATATTCTGCATTAAAAATAATTTTAAGCAAAGATAGTATTGGTTCGGAAATCACCGAACCAATTACATGCTAAACTTTTGTTAAATGAAATTCAAAAGAAATACATACATTTTTTAGTTAGTTGCTAAGGCAATTTTTATGTGTTGCTTCACTTCATTTCCTTGGGCATCGGTGGCAGTCAATAGATAAGCTCCCGGTTTTATTAAAACGGAAATCTCGTGAAAAGTTTCGGTTGACCCTATATACTCTGAATCCAAATACCAATACACGGTTCGTTCTGGGTCGCGGTGTGCGAGTTTGAAGATTAATTCTTGTGTGGTTTCGTTAAAATCTTTTGCCAATAAAATGGTTTCGTTTTTCTTCGGAACTATAAACTCCATCAAATTTTCTCCTTCTTGCAAACAATCATTTTTAAAAGTAGGTAAGGGCTTATATTCGGGATGTAATGGTGCATAGTAATATTCCATGACAGGCGGAAGGGCAAACCAGCTTTTTTGTTTCATTTCAGAAAGCTCATAACAAGATGAGTTTACGCGCGCAGTTTCCGAAGCAGTTAAAAACACTTTTTGATGATACGGACAAGGTTCTGTTTTCACCCCGTTCTTCGGAATAAATTCTGAAACCGTTTCTGTACAAAATACATTGGCCAGATGGCCGCTTTTTTGACATATTTCAGCTTCGGTCAATTCATCATATGGCGTCGCAAACCATTTTGAAGTAGATGGCAAGGCATCTAACACATCAAACAAAACAGGTGCCGCAGCTTCAATTCCAGTTAAACCCGGACGGCCTTCTCCATCGGCATTACCTACCCAAACCCCAATAGCATATTTTGGGGTAACGCCAACGGCCCACGCATCTTTAAAACCAAAGCTGGTTCCCGTTTTCCATGCAATAGGCTGTGAATTACTGAAAAAACTCCAATTCTCTTCCCCTTGCGGACGATTCACTTCTTTCATAGCAGTAAAAGCTTCGTAAATTGCCCCTGCATTAAAAACAGAAGGATTTGGCTGCTTTTTTCCGAAGTCAACTTTTTTATTTTTCACATAAACGGGTTCGGTAAATTCGTGCGGACGGTATTCACTGGAAGAAGAATTGAAATAATTTAAAGTCGAAGCCAGTCCCGCATAGGCATTGGTAACTTGCCATAATGAACTTTCCGCTCCACCAAGAATCAAGGATAAGCCGTAATAATCGGCGGGATGATCGATGCTGCTTAATTTAACGTCGTGCAGCCGATTGTAAAACCGTTGCAATCCATATTCCCGTAACATTCTAACGGCAGGCACATTCAACGAACGGGACAAGGCGACGCTGGCAGAAACAGCACCGTTAAAGGTGTTGTCAAAATTTTCAGGGCTGTAGCCATTTACTGTTGTTGGAATATCGGCCACCAACATATTGGGCAATAATTCGCCAGCATCCAACAAAGCTGAATACAAAAAGGGTTTCAATACGCTTCCGGTACTTCGGTTTTTATCGATTATGTCAACATAATTACTGTGCTCTTTTGTAGTAGGTGCGTTGCCTACATAGGCTATAACTTCTTTGGTGTTAACGTCTAAAACTAAAACCGAAAGGTTATGAATCTGATTTTGCTTTAGTTGAAAATGATGCTCTTTTACAATGCGATTGGTTTTTTGTTGCAAGGAAAGGTCTATTGTGGTTTGTATGCGTTCACCAGGATGTTCAATGCGGGATTTTTCGGTTAAATGAGGGGCGATTTCAGGAAGTGGCATCGGTTTGCCAGGTAATCGTTCGGCAATTGCCAATTCGTATGTTGTTTTATCTATTATATTTTTCTGAAATAACTTTAATAACAACCTATCTCGTTTCTGTTTTAAAATAGTTTCATTTTTACCCGGAAAGATTAAAGCCGGTGCATTAGGTAAAACCGCCAACGCAGCCGATTGTCCCCAACTCAATTCACTGGCCGGAATACCGAAATAACGCCACGCGGCAGTTTCCAACCCTACTACATTTCCGCCAAAAGGCGCATGCGAAGCATATAAATTTAAAATTTCATCTTTTGAATTTCCTGCTTCCAATCTGGTGGCTTGGAATATTTCAATCAATTTTTCAAAATACGTTCGTTTTTGGTTTTTACGGGAAAGCCTGATTACTTGTTGGGTGAGTGTACTTCCACCTCTGCGAGAATCGGTAGTGATGTTTTGCCAAAGGGCTTTTGCAATCGAAACCGGATTAAAACCTGGATGACTGTAAAAATACTCGTCTTCAAAATATAAAATAGATTGCTCAAATCTATGAGGCACCGAATCGATCTTCGGAAACCGCCATTGCCCATCATCAGCAATACGAGCGCCCATCATAACCCCTTCCCGGCTTTCAACAACAGTTGAAGTGGGCGTTTTAAACAATTGGGAAGGAAGACAAAGCAACCAAACAAGAAAAACTAAAACCACAACTCCAAGTTTGAACTTGTGTTTTTTTATCAGTGGTTGTATGTCTGCTTTTTTATATTTCATGTTATAAAGGCGCGATTGTCAAGCTCCCCTCCTGATAGGGAGGGGATGTTTTCAGTTTACTGAAAATTGGGGTGGGTACCCCTTCCGTCTTGAGACTTTGTCTCAAGCCACCTTCCCCTAAAAGGGGAAGGAACTATTCTTGTTTAAAATTATCTTGTACTTCTCTTAAAACAGAAGGAAGCAAATCAAAAACCATTTTGTTTTCAAAACGAATGACCTTATATCCTAATGATTCTAAAAACTGGGTTCTTTTTAAATCCTTTTCTTCCGGTAACGAGTTGTTATGAACCTCTCCGTCTAATTCTATGATTAAATTTTCCGAAGGACAATAAAAATCTACGATATAGTTTCCAATACTCTGTTGCCTTCTAAACTTCCTGCCGTCCAGTTTTCGTTTCTGAAGGTATTTCCAAAGAAAAGCTTCAGCAGAAGTCAAATTATTCCTCAGGTCTTTTCTAAAAGTCCTTAACTCTTCTCTGTTATGTATTTTCTTTTTTTTCATTTCAGCTCCCCTCCGGACAGGGAGGAGAAATTTTTCAGTTCACTGAAAAAAGAGGAGTGGGTTTTACTTCTCCACCTCAACCCACATCCCCTTATTCCGTGCATAATAATTACGGTCATACATTGCTTCTACTTGTGTTCCGGGTAAATAATAGGTGCCTAAATAGGAAGCATTCAATTTCACCGTAAACGTTTTCGACTTCTTTGCTCGTAAATCAAAGTAAAAATTGACTCGGTCATCACGAATATCGGTATAACGAGCCTCGCCATTGGCACCGCCACCAAGCTCCGTAAAACTAGTGTTGACAATTTCCCAACCACTTGGAAAAATTTTAGTAAGCGCCACGTTGTTGATATGGTCGTTTGAAGTGTTGGTAACTGTAACAGTTGCAGAAATTTCTGTTCCTTGACGTAATTTAGAAACGTCAATTTTTTCCCCAGTACCATCTAAATATTGCGCTTGAATGGTAAGGTTTTTTCGCTCTGCTAACTCTTTTCCTAACGGAAGTTTTCCTTGCTGAATTAACGTAACATAGACTACATTTCCTTTTTTATTGGAAACGGAAACTGAGTTACCACCTATAGAAAATCCAAGTTCTCGTTGCGCTACGGCACGTTCGGTTTTGATCGTTTTGGTTTTTCCATTATCCGTGTAAGTGAGTTCCATCGCTTTCCCACCATTTTTATTGATCATTTTTGCCATAGCCAACAAAGCATACGCAGTTTCTTGTGTACTGTACCATCGTTGTGATGATAATTCTTTCGCTACGGAAATTGCCATATCCCGTTGTTTTGAATCTCCCAAAGCCACCATCGTTTCTAAAGCCATTGCTTTGTTTCTGAAAGGTGATCCATAGGTGTAATAATCATATCGTTTAGGTTCAAAACTAATGTTTGCCGTTTGCGAAATCTGTTCAGCTACGTTCTTTTTCCCGGCTAAAGCATAAGCTGCCGCCAATCTCCATTTGGCATCATTGCTTAGGTTTTTAGACTCTCGAAGCCGGTTCATTGCAGCTAATTCAGGTTGCCCGGCCAGTGCCAAGGTGTATAATCGGTAGGCTTGCGTTAAACTGGAATTGTAACTCGTACTGCTATTACGCCATTGCCGTGCTGTATTTTTCTGAAACTGCAACCAACTACTTAAAAACGAAATGGGCAAGGCATAACCTTTTTGCTTCGCCTCTAGCATAAAGTGGCCAACGTAATTGGTACTCCACTCATCTGCCTCTCGTTCGCCAGGCCAATAACTGAGACCGCCAGAGTTATTTTGATACGTCCCCAACTTTCTGATGGCGGATTCTACATTTTTCTGAATGTCTTGTTTCTTATCGTACGTAATATCAAAAACGTCGGCCAAAAATAATTGGGGGAAGGCTGCTGAGGTAGTTTGCTCTACACAACCGTGTGGATACCGAATTAAATATTCCATCCGTTTGCCAAAATTCATCGGTGGGACGGTAGAAAATTCGAGCATGGCTCCATTACTTCCCGACACGCCGAAGGTTTCAAAATTGATGGTTTCATTTCCGTTTTCAGTTAACGTGTATTGAGTAGTTTTTTGTGAAATAGGATTCGGGTTTTCTACATCAATCTCTACTTTATAACTCGCTTTTTCTCCGTTTCCGGAAGCCAATACTTCAATGGTTTGTATTTCAGAAGTTGGTAGTACTTCAAATTCAAAATTCACTATTTTTTCACCTACCGATGGAAATGATATGTTTTTTGAAGTCCCGTTGATAGGTTTCAATCCATCACCTGTTTTTACAGTAATCGTTGCATTTTTCACTTTTTCTTCCATCGCAAAAACGGTTACTGGAAGCGTTACTTTTTCACCTGGGGATAATTTCCGAGGAAGCGAGGCTAGCACCATTAATGGCTTTCGTACCGGTGTTGTTTCGTCAGTTTTCCCATAGGCACTTTTAGAATTGTCACCGGCAATAACCATGGTACGAACCGAACCGACATAATTAGGCATAGTGAGGGTATGCGATGCTTTTTCGCCGGCTTTCAAACTAAACGGACCTATATATTTTACCACGGGTTTAAATCGGTCAGCTTTTCTATTTTTGGCACCGGCAGCCATATCGCCACCACCAATAGCATAAATATTATCCACACTTCCAGAATACGCACCAATTACATCATCGTACATATCAAACGTTTTAACGCCCAAGGCTTCACGAGTGTAAAAAGCTTTGTGAATTTCAGGGGTGTTAAAGCGAGTAAGATCTAGCAGACCTTCATCGACCATGGCTAATGTATAGGTCATTGGTTTGTTATTTGCTTCGGAAACATTCACAGTGAAATCTTCTTCTGGCTTCAATACACTTGGCATATTGATTTCCGGTTTTAAGATGGTTGAAGCATCTTCCACCAACAACGGAATCACACCATACAAACGAATGGGCAAATCGTTTTTGGTCTGTGCATGCGGTTGCAACAAGGAAATATTCACATATATATTAGGTGTCATTTCCTTTGTAAGACGAATGGCTGCTTTGGTTTCGCCTTTTTTGGTTTCAATCCAATGAGTTGCTAAAACCTCAGTGCCGTTTTCCACACTAATCAAGGCTCGACCTTCACTCCCCGAAGGAAAAGTAATAAAGGCTTCTTCGCCAACATTATACTTTTCTTTATCTGCGGAAAAAACCAACATCTTGGCACTTTCGGCATCGCCATCAACCGGGGCTTTCCACCAGTTACGGTAAAAATAAGCAACGCGACCTGTAGCGTGACCAGACTCTTTATCAATCACCCGAATTAAATACCGACCGCCTTCATCTTCAGGAATGTTAACAGTAAAATTGGCTTTCCCTTTGCTATTGGTGGTAACCTTAAAATTCTTAACGGGTTTGTGAACGGTTGCATTTTCATAGCGGGATAAATTATCGTTTCCGCGGTTCCACCACCAGCGCCATTCAATTCTAAATACTTTTACTTCTACTTCGCGGTTTGCACTTGCATTTCCTTGGGCATTGACAGTGGCTACATCAAAAACGGTGTTTTCATCGGTAAAATACGAACCGTATTTATGTGCTTCGGGTGAGCGCAATCCTACAAAATGTGAATAGGGCGCTAAGTTTTTGCTAAACACATCGATTGAAAAATCGCCACCACCTTCAAAAACCTTGGTTAAAAAAGTGGCTTGCAGCATGCCGGGAGCTTTTCCGCTAATCTCAAAATCTTTTGAGAACACCGCACTGCCTTCCGAAGACAGTTTGGTATCCAACACTGGAATTTCCACTTCATTAAAAGTACGTACGGGATCGTTAAATTGATAATTTGGATATTTTTTAAAGGCAGTAGCAGTTGTTCTAAGTGTGGCGTCCATTTTAATGCCTAAGTTTCGGGCGGGAGCACCGTGTAACCAAGCGGCTGTAGCGGTTCCTTTTACCGGTTTGCTGGCATCGAGGATTTCATCGTCAAAATCTAACTTTATTTTTAAGCGGTTGGGTTTTACCGTGGCAACCTTGAGTGTTTTATTGAATTTTACCCCACCAACAGTTACGGTAGCATTCCAATTACCTGTTGGAGCGGTTTGTTGGGTAGTGATAGGAAAGTAGTAAAAGCCTTCGTTGCTTTTAGCTGTTTCATTAAAAGAACTTGCGTTCCTTAAGACAGAACGTTGTATAAGTTTTCCTCGGGCATCGGTAACCTCAAGTTTTACAGGATGGTTTTTTGGTAAAGGGTTGGCAACATCGTTCAATACAAAAGTTAAATGAATGCTATCGCCCGGTCGGTGCACACCGCGTTCGGTATACAAAAACCCTTTAATTCCTTTTTGTAATTGTCTTCCGGAAACATCAAACTTACTTAATGATAAAGCATTTCCATCTTCCAGTTTTGCGTAGGCGTAGTCATTTCCTTTTTGGGCAACGGCAAAAGCGATGTTTTTTTCACTGTCATATAAGGTCATCCCTTCAGAATCTGTTGTAACAGTTTCCACCAATTGCTGCTGATAGTTATAGAGTTTAATCTTTACGCCACTTTCAGGTTTGGTCGTAAGCAGATTATTAGTAATAAAATGATAGGAACGGTTGCTACTTTCCTTAACGATTAAACCGAGGTCGCTTCCCAATACATTGCTGCTGATTATGCGATCTTGATTATAGTAGGCGGGATGACAGGGGTTATCGTTTTCACGCCAATTATAGGTGTAATCCCGCCAGCGGTAAATTTCATTGTCCCAATATTGCTCTTCCAGTTCACCTTCGTAGGTTTCGTCTGTGCTGGCATAATAATTTTCGTTTTCTGTTTCTTCGGAAGTATTTTCGGCACAATCATACGTAATATATTCTTTCTTAAAACTAAGCTCTACACGATAGATGGCACCTGGGTCGGCTTTGAAAAATTCTGAAAGGTTTAAAGCATGGGCTTTCCAAGTGCTATTGCTTCCAACTGAGTTTTCAGTGAGGTTGATAGTCTTTTTTGCGATGCGCCTTCCTACGCGTTTTATATCGTACACATTGTTGCTGTTTAGGTTTGCCGTTTGTAAATATTGAAGGATGTTATCCTGATAAATCTTTATAATGCGTACATCAATTGCTGAAAGGTTAACCGTTTCAAAATAATAAGGAGTGGAAGCGGCATTAGGCAAAATTGACCCTTTTGAAATAAGCCGGACGGCAGGTTTTAGTTCTTCAAAAGAAACCAGTTCTGAAAATTCTTTTTTTAAGCCGAAGTTTTCGGTGTTTTTAATTCCGTTGAAAATGGTTACGCGTGCATCACCAGTAATTCGTGTGTTTGGATAGATATTCAGGACGTTACCGTTTACTTCAAAACGAAGGCTTTGAATGCTATCAATAGTTACCAACCCTGCAAAATCCTGATTTTCTTTCAACGGATCAGAAAAATTAATAGAAAGCGAGGTTTGTGGTGAAAGGGTGCTTTCTACATCAACGACTGTAAAATTGTTCTGACCAGGAATTTTGAAGGTGTTTTCACCTTTTGTTTTAGAATCTATCGCATCGCCATTCCAGCTTATTTCAATTTCTGAATCATCTATCTTTCGTTGAATGCTATCAATAGTAAAACTAAAATATTTAGCATATTTTCCTTCCGAAGGCCATTGAAGTTTCAACTTTTTATTGCCTTGTTGTACCGAAACCAGCTTTTTGGCTTTTTCCAACGTAATAACATCTGATGTTTCTATGCTTCCATTTACGTATTGCCATTTTTTGCTGTACGATTGCAGGTTTCCTAAATCAACTTTAAAATTGGGCGTAATGGTTTTAAAACTGAAAGTGTACTCTTTAAAATCTTTTTCTACTTCGTCATAGAGTTTGTTCAGCTTTACGGTGACTGTATATTCGGTATCTGGTTTTAGGTATTCGGCAGGTGTAAAAACCAACGTTCTTCCGTTTTCAACGACGAGTTTTCCTTTGGTTGAAGGCGAAATTTTTAAATAATCTGTATCAATTTCTTGGGTGAGTTCAAATTGCTCCAGCGGTTGCTGGAGTTCGATACGAATGGGCTCTGCAATGCTTTTATTTCCGTAGGTATTGTATGAAATATAATCTTTAAACTTAAAAAGATTATCGGTTTCTGAA
>CEPR01020234.1_pt1 | contig 31018 bp, 46 predicted proteins | sample 530431 | NCBI WGS metagenome assembly CEPR01 (sample SAMEA2620078, study PRJEB7988) | marine metagenome | isolation source: saline water (ENVO:00002010), including
TACAGTCCTTGTTGTACCACATATCAACATCTTGAGCCTCCCAGTCAGTTCCTATTGCGATAGCATTTTTAGCTAACAACATAGCACATTCTGTTTTACCAGTTCCTGATGGAGCACCTGTTGTATTTGCAATATCTGCACCATGCTCAGCGATATTAACATCCCAGTCAGGCATAACAACCATATCAATACCATTGTATTGAAGTCCTGAGAAACCTTTCTGTAAGTCCATGTAAGCAGCACCACTTGTAGTAGCAATTAAAGCTTCTCTATATCTATCAGCGAAAGAACGAGAAACAAACATTACTTGCTCTTCTTGAGCCAACTCAGGTGTTCTTGCTGTCATTAAGTCTGCAAGGTTATCTAAGATGTTTGAAGCAGCAGCAGCACCTGTATAAGTAACATTTTGGCCTGTACCTGCACCTGCACCTGGCATGCCAGATATAGCTTCCCAAATACCATCAGATAGTTTTTGAGGAGTACCAGCAGCACCATTTGTTTTATCTCCCCACCATAAGATAGTAGAGAAATCTCTCATGATTCCACCCATTAATAATTCGGAGATAATCTCCATTAACATAGTACCTGATAAATCCATTCTCGCAACACCTTTTTTAAGGAATTGAGATTTAATGTGATTGAATAAAGATGCAGCTTTTTGCTTATGCTCTACCTCTAATCTGTCTAAAACAAGCTCTACTTGTGTATTAGCAGCTTGTTCTGTGTTTTCCGCAAAACACTCTGTTGAGTTTAAAGCTTTTGTTACATCTTTCATAGCTGCGTAAGAATCAAGTAAAATCTTACCGCCTGAAATGTTTGTCATTACATCAAAATGATTTAAAGCATTATTTGATATAAATAGTGGTTGCAAGAAATACTTAGCCGCATCCTCTTGATTCCACGAAATCGGTCCTGAAATTATATTTGCCATTTTTTATAAATTTTAAATTTTTATTATTACGAATTAAATATTTCTAAAGCTAACTTATCCCAAGGGTTAGCAGCTTTTGCTTCCATTTCTGGGCTTGGGTCTTTCTCAGGTACTACCTCACTTGGCGTGCCCTCAAATTTAGCTAATTTATCCTCTAATGATTTTACTTCGTCAACCAAAGCAACAATATTAGATTCTTTTTCTTCAAGAGCAGCAGACAGTTCGTCTATATTAGTTTTAGAAGCTTCAATAGCTTTCTCTAATACATTCATTTTATCTACAACCTCTTCGTTGTCAAGAATTTTAACCTCTTCTACTTTATTATTTTTAGCAAACATATCAGAGATAAAGTTCTTAAGTTCTTCAAATTGTTTCTCCATTTTAAATAATTTTTTATTAGAATTAAACATTTCAACTACTAAGCTTGTATTTTTATAGTTGAGCTTACTTATATCAAACTTAGCCGCTAAAGCTATTGGCTCATCAACATAGTTAATAAAGCCAGCCTCAAGAGCTTCGTCAGATGTAAACCAGGTTTCCTCATCCATCCAGTTTCGGATTTCTGACTCGTCTTTCCCTGTCTTACCTACATAGATATTAACAAGCCTGTCTCCCATTTTTTCCATTAGGTCAGCAGCCTTTCTCATATCTTTTGCACCCCCTGTTTCTCCACCCCAAACATTATGAATCATAAACAAGCTATTTTGACTCATGGAGACTTCATCAGCACCTAAAGCTATTACAGAAGCAATAGATGCAGCAAGACCCTCTATTTTGGCGGTAACTTTCTGAGGCATACGCTTAATAGCGTCATGTATAGCAAGACCATCTATAACTGAGCCGCCTGGGGAGTTAATTCTTAATAGAACTTCCTCTGTGGATATATCTTTAACCTCTTCAATAAAAGACTTGGAGTCAACACCCCAAGACCCTATTTCGTCATATATAACAACTTCTGTAGAGGTTTTATTTAAATTTTTTATATTATACCAATTCATATCAATAATATATTTTATGGTTTAAATGCAATAATACAACTATATATTTATATATATAGGAAATTTCTTTCACAGAATAGGAAATAAAAGGAACTTTTAAAAAAATGTTAGTAAAAATTTGGTAATTAAAATTATTTGTTTTATGTTTGCTACATAATCACAAAATAAAATCAAATGGAAAAAGAAACTAAAAAAGAAACATTAAGAAGATTGTTTATTGAAAATAATCTTGTTCAAGAAGATGTGTTTAAACACAAGTTCTATACTATTATAACAAGAGCTGGTATAGATAAAATACAAGCTGCTAATAAAATAGATATTAATTATGAGTTAATGTATAATTCAGAAGATACTAAATGTGTTATAATAAAAGCAACAGCTCATTTAGGTGATAAAATGATACAAACTTTTGGTGAAGCAGCACCTATGAATAATCAAAACGCCTATCCAGTAGCTATGGCTGAAAAAAGAGCTATGAGTAGAGCTGTATTAAAGCTTGCTGGATTTTACGAGCATGGTGTATTCTCAGAAGATGAGGCTGATGACTTTAAACGACCTAACTAATGAGTGAAGAAAAAGATTGGATTGATGATGTTTTAGATGATAAACCTATTACTTGGTGGCAAATAGCTAAAATAGAGGGTTTAATGGAAACATCATCAGTAGGTCAAGATTATATTAATATAAAATTAGAAAAATTAACTTATGAACAAGGAAATAAAATCATTTATCACCTCAAAGAAAACGACAACCCAAGAGATTGTAGAGAGCAATTTTACAAGGTACTTAGAAGAGAGCGAGACTGAAAAAGAGCAAAGAAACTTATTTAAGTTTATGTCTAAGCATTTTATAATTGATGTTGGTGTTTCGCATATTCGTATTGATAATTACATAAAATTTTTTAACTTAGTGCCCCTTAAATTATTTGCAACAAGACCTACATTCTATTTTAGAAAAGGAAAATTTGATGGACTTGGTATGTTAGGTGAAAGGGTGCATGAGTTTAATTTAAAAAGCAAAACATTGCAATTATATTATAAAGATTGTCTTGGAATTAGATTAATTGATGTATTAGATAATGATGAAGAGTTATTTAGGCTTATAGAAAATCCTAAAGAAAGATTACTTGAATCATTGTATTATTTAAAAGAAAACGCAAGTGAAATAGAATTAAAACTTGCATTTATTAAAGCTAAAAGAATATTAGATGGAAGATTTTACTGAAAATAAAATAGATATGTTGTTTGCTGTAACAGAGGCTGTTTCAGGTGCAACTAAAGATGATATACTTTCTAAAAAAAGGAAACAGTATATCTCTATAGCAAGGAATATTGTTGGTTATATTCTACATAATGAACTTGGTTTAACAGTTATGGATTCTGGTAAAATTATAGGTAGAGACCACTCAACAATAACTTATTATTCAAAAGTGTTTGATGATAATTACAATTTCTTTAGAGATTTTAGAGAAAAATATGTTATGATTTCAGAAACATTTTGGGGTAATTATATGGTCGCTGATGACTGTGATTTAGACCTTAAAATTAAATCACTTAAAAATCTAATTGCTGAATTAGAGTTTCAAAAACAATTATTAACTAAAAATTATTAAACATGGAAGAAAAAATTTATGTAAATGGAATTGTTATCAAAGAAAAAACTTTTGATAATGGAGGCTCTCAACTTAAAATGAGTGTAAAAGTTGAGGATTTTGTATCTCAATTAAAATCTATTGAGAGTAATGGTTGGGCTAACTTAATTGTTAGTAGAAGAAAAGAGCCATCTGATACTGGTGTTACACATTATGTTAAAGTAGATACCTGGAAACCTGATGCCTCTAAATCTAAAATGGTTAAAGAAGAAAAAGAATCTGATTTACCATTTTAATTAAAACTCTAAGTGGGTGGTTGTGTGGTTGTTTAAAATATGTCGTGTCCGCAACCTAAATGTGTTCTCATAATCACCCACTTTTTTAAACACAAAACAAAACATGAATAGAAAATTTAAAGGAATTTGGATTCCTAACTATATTTGGCTGTCTAAAAATTTAACATTACAAGAAAAGGTATTCCTGGTGGAAATAGATTCTTTGGATAATAATGGGGGTTGTTATGCAAATAATTCTTATTTCGGAAAGTTCTTTGGACTTTCTAACACCAGGGTATCTCTTGTAATTAAATCTTTAATTGAAAAGGGATATGTTATATCTAACATAAATCAAGAACAGGGTAATAAAAGAATATTAAAGACCTCTTTAACAAAACATAAAGACCCTATTAAACAAAAGTTAAAACATAATAATACAATTACAAAAACAAATAATAAAGAAAAAGAAAAGTTATTTGAAATATTTTGGAAACTATATGACAAGCCAGTTTCTAAAAAACCTGCTAAAGATAAGTTTTTAAAATTATCTATTGAAGATTGTAATAAATGTATTGATGTAGCCCCTGTATATGTGAGAAATACTCCTGATAAAAAATTTAGGAAACATGCTGTTACCTGGATAAATCAGGAGTGTTTCAATGATGAGCTTGATGATAAAACTGATGGCATATCAAATGGTAAATTAAAAGGAATGATATTATGACATTTAGAGAGAATGGAATATATATTAATAAATCATCAGGGCAGATTAAAACAAAATGTCCAAAATGCTCACATGAAAGAAGAAAAAAGAGTGAGCCATGTTTATCTGTAAATATAGATGAGGGTATTTGGAATTGCCATAATTGTGGATGGAAAGGAAGTTTAAAAAAAACAAATTATATGCAAGAAGTATTTTACAAAAGACCAACTAAAAAACCAGAATTATCAAAATATAGTTCAGGTATGATTAACTTTTTTAAAGATAGAGGAATTAGTGAAAAAACCTTAATAAGCAACAAAGTTAGTGAGGGTAATGAATATATGCCACAAGTTAGTGGTGAAAGAAATACTATACAATTTAATTATTATAAAGATGGTGAACTTATAAATATTAAATATAGAGATGGTGAAAAAAACTTTAAACTTGTAAAAGATGCTGAAAAAATATTATATGGATTAGATGATATAAAAGATTGTGATGAGGTTATTATTGTTGAGGGAGAGATGGATAAGTTATCATATTATGAGGCAGGATTTAAAAATTGCGTATCAGTTCCTAATGGTGCATCTAACTTAAAATTAGACTATTTAAAAGACTTTCCTGATGATTTAAAGAAAGTTTATATAGCAACAGATAATGATGGCCCAGGTAGAAAATTAGCTGAAGAGTTATCCAGGAGAATAGGTAGAGATATTTGTTATAGAGTTGACTTTTTAAATCATAAAGATGCTAATGATTGGATTTTAAATAAAGGATTACAAACATTAGAAAAGACATTAAAATATGCTAAAGCATACCCATTGGAGGGTGTTATAAGTGTAGATGGTTTTAATTTAGATATAGATGATTTATACAATAATGGTTTATCAAGAGGTGATGCTTCAGGTCATCAGAATTTTGATAGGCTTTTTACTTTTAACACATCACAACTTACTGTAATAACAGGAGTACCTACTCATGGTAAAAGTAATTGGCTTGAACATATATGTATGAGACTTTCATGTAAACATAATTGGAGTTTTGGTGTTTTCTCACCTGAGCATTACCCATTACAATTACATTTTTCTGTATTAGCAGAGAAGTTTATAGGAAAAACATTTAGAGAGAAAACTATATATGAAAGAATGAATAAAGAAGAACTTGATTTTGCTAAAAAATTTATATCTAAAAAATATCATTGGATAAGGCCTGATGGTGATGTGTTTACAATAGATTCAATATTATCTTCTGCTGCTGCATTAGTAAAGAGACATGGTATTAAAGGTTTAATTATAGACCCATATAACAAAATACACGCAAGTTTTAATGGACAGAGTGAAACTCAATACATAAATGAGTTTTTAACTAAACTAACTATATTTAAACAAAAATATGATATACATATATTTTTAGTTGCACACCCAAGAAAAATGAGTAAAAAAGATAATGGTTTATATGAAGTTCCAACATTATATGATATAGCTGGCTCTGCTAATTTTTATAACCAAGTTGACAATGGCATTACTGTTTATAGAAATTTTGAAACAAACTTTATACATGTTTATGTTCAGAAAGTTAAATTTAGACATATTGGCGAAATAGGTGAGGCTATATTTAATTATAATTTACAAAATGGTAGATATTTTGAACAGATAGAACAACCTGACAACAACCCATATATAAAACAATTTCAACAACAAAATTTGGAATTTTAATATATTTTTAGTATAATTGCATTATGAAAGTAATAGAACAAAAAATTAGATATTTTATAGACTTAGATTTTAAAGGAGATGCTAAAGGTGGAATTTTTATTAGGTGTAGTTTAATAAAAAATAAAATAAGAAAAATAGAAAGTGATGGTAAAACAAAAGTTGTTGGGCTTGTTTATGATGGAACAGATGATTTAGAAATAGTAACAATACAATCAAAAGAATTACCAAAATAATGATAGCACTATTTGAGGAAATAACATACGAGCTTACAGAATATGAAAAAACAACTTTATTACCTATAGTTGTAAAAGGTTTAAAAAATAAACATGGAAAAGAAAATGCCATAACTAATAAAAAGATTTGTGAAGCATTAACTGGTTTAGGATATAAAGTCAATGGCCCAAGACTTAGAAAAATAATTCACCATATAAGAGTTGAGGAGTTAATTATGGGATTATGTTGTAACAGTAAAGGTTATTATGTTACAGATAGTTTAGAGGAGTTAAGTAAGTATGTTGAAAGCTTAGCTCAAAGAATTAGAAGTCAACAACAAATATATAAAAGCATGAAAAGAGACATGGATAAAATATCTCTTATGAGTAGAAAACTAAAATTTGATGACAAAATAAAAATAAATTACCATGACTAAAAATAAAGATATTTACCCATACGAATTTGACTCTTGTGATGGAGTTGTTTATAATGATGATGAATGTTTACCTAAAAAAGATGTAGTAGATATAGATATACCTGAATATTATATAGGTAAAACACATAGGTATGAGGCAAGAAAAGTTGTTGAAGATTTTGAATTATCATATAATTTAGGAACAGCTGTAACATACTTATTAAGAGCAAGAAGAAAACATAAAAGCCCTGTTGAGTGTATAACTAAGGCTATGGCTCACTTAAAGTTTGAACTTGAGAAAATAGAGAATGAACAAGTTTAGCAGAGAAGAATTTGATAAACATTTTATAAAAAATGATGATTTAACACTAACATCTTGTTGTAAGAGAAAGTGGTATAAAACAAAGAAAAATTTAAAATGTCCAGGTTGTAAAAAAACTGTAACTAAAGATATAATTGCAAGAGGTATTATGCAAAAAATTAATAAGGTAATGATAGAAAATGAAAAGAATAAAAATAAAACCGATAGCAAAACCTCGGATGACAAGAGCTGACACTTGGAAAAAAAGACCTTGTGTTGTTAAGTATTGGGCTTATAAAGATGAATTAAGGAGGCTTATAAAAAAGAATAATATTGAAATAGATAAAGAAATTTATGTTGAGTTTTATATGGAGATGCCTAAATCATGGAGTAAGAAAAAGAAATTACTATTAAACAACAAACCTCACGAACAAAGGCCAGATATAGATAATCTTGTTAAAGGATTAATGGATTCTTTATTTAAAGAAGATTCTCATGTTCACACAGTTTGTGCTAAAAAGATTTGGAGTGATAATCCAGGTATATGTTTTATGGATTAACTTTAATATTTGATTTAGCAATAAACTTATTTCTTTGTTTATAAACTATATTTTTTGCTTGTTTTTCTGATATTTCATATTTAACAGAAAGGTCAATAAAGGTATTACCCACATGCCCCATATTATCAACTATAAATTTATCAAAATCTTTAATCATCATATAGTTTCTTAGTGTTTTGGGTGGTATTAATCCTTGTGAACATAATTGATAAATAACATCACCTAATCCAAAATTTTCACCAAAACGCCTTTCTAATTGCTCAAAAAGAATGTCTCTAAACTCAAAAACTATTTCTTGTTTATTGGCCATTTTCTTTATCTACATTTACTTGAAAAACTCTTAAGACATTACCAACACAAGAGCCACATGTTTTTGATGAGGGAGGGTAGCTACCACCCATATATAAATTATACATTTCAAACAGTATGTCTAAATAATCTCTTCTATCTAACTTTGGGTCTTTTATTTTAATTAAAGAGTCTCTTATTATTTCTTTTTGTGACTCAGGAATAAACTCCCAACCTTTTGTTTTTGTTATTTTTTTTACCATAAATCCTTAGGGCATTTAATATAAAATTCATCTATTCTGTTTTTTATATTAAGAAAACAACCGCACTCACCACATTTCTCTAAAGCTTTTATATTAAAAGGTTTTTTGTAGGATTTGCAAACATTACTTCTGCATATACCTATTCTTTCTTGGAACTTTTCTTCTGATGCTTTTTTAACACCCTTACCTATAAAGTAACTCCAAAATATTCTTAATATATCTTTCATAAAACAAATATATGTAAAATATTTAAAATATGGAAGAGGTTAACTCAGAAATACTAACATTTTCTTGTGCAGATGTCACATCCCCCTCTGTTACTGTTACTGTTTTATCGTTAATACCACCAATTATTTTAGAAATATCATCAGCACTTAAAGTAACTTTATTAGTTGATGACACACCTTGTAGCATATTGGAAGTTCCTGGTGTTATACCACCCTCAGCAAACCTTACCCCACCACCAGCAGCGTTCATAGCACTAAGCTGTTTTCTAAACATAGATGTACTTCTTTTGTTTATAACAGCTTCACCACCCTCTAATTCAACAACTCTTCCGCCTGCATTAAACTTAACACCACCCTGTGCGTGACTTGGGCCATAAACCATTCCTCCTCCACCAAACTCAGGTATATCAGGAATAACACCACCTTTAGCACCAACAAACTTTTGAGCTGCAATAGCGGATATTTGAGCGGCCACAAGAGCTGACATTAAAGGAGCAGCAGCAATAGCACCAATACCAGTTTGCCCTGCTACCTTTGTAATAGCAACAGCACCATTTATAATAGCAGAAACTATATCATTAGCCTTTTGTATGTGAAATTCTTTTTTGGCTAACTTTCTTAACTCTTCATCTTTTTGTTTCTCTAATACAATTTGCCTTTCGTTAAAGTTTTTTCTAATAGCTTCTTGTGCCGCTGCATTACCCTCATTAGCTTCAAGTTGTGCCTCCATTTCATCATTTAATTGTTGCTGGTCTTGGTCAAACTCTTGATTTATTTCTTCCCTCCTAATTTCTATTCTATTATTCATAAATGAAAATAAAGCCTCACTTGCCATAGCATAATATTCTTGTACTTTCCCAAGCACCTCATGTAAAGCATCAACATCAGCTTGGTTGGCATCAGCTGTTAATTTAGCCCTCTCAACATCAGCCTCCTCTTGTATTCTTGTTTTACTTTTTTGAAAATCAAGCCAAGAAATTAAACCTAAATTATAAGCCTCTTGATTCTCAGCTAAGGCATCAAACTCAATATCAGTAATAGCATCAGTAGATATTTTTAAAGCATCTTGTCTAAGTTTTCTATTTTTTTGAAAATTTTTAAATATTGAAAACTCATTCTGGTCAATCAAATTCAATTTAGCTTTCTCATGCTCATTGAGAGCAAGAAGCATTTTTGTATTAGCATCTCTTCTAATCTTAGCTAATTCTATATAATAATTAGCTGTTTTTTCTGCACCTAATTTGCGGTAAACATCCATCTTATCTTCTTCCTCACTAATCATTAATTCAGTTATTCTTAACATTTCTTCTGCATGAGTAGCCCTATCAACTTCACTCATTTTATTCAATTCTTCTGGTGTTTTAACCAAATACTGAAACTCCTCATTGCTTAATTTTTCTAATACATCAAATTTCTTTCTATTTGTTTCAATCATTTTAGACAACTCTGCTTGAGTACCCTCATCACGCATGAAAGCTATATCATCTATATTGGCTTGAATCATCTCTTTTTCTTTCTCTATCTCACCCATATCAAATTGATAATTTACTTTAATATCAACTAATTGAGATGTTATATCATCATCAAAACCTTGAGTTAACTCTTTTATAAGGTCTTTTAAAACATTTTTTGTTTTTCTTAATCTAACAGCTGTAACTTCCCCAAATTCTTTAACAGCTGTAGAAGCTGTCTTTAATTGACTTTTAAATCTACCGACAAAAGATTCTAAAAGTGATAATAAAACACTATTTCTACCTAAATCACCAGCTTGAAAAGCTTTTGTAAATTCAGCTGCAACATCAAAATCACCAGCCTCCTTTTTTAGTTTATTCATGTCTTGTTGTAATCTTGCAAAAATAGTTGGGTTAGATGTTCTATCTGTTTCATCTATTTGTTTTTTCAATTCAGCATAATCCTCAAGCCATTGTAATTCTTGCATTTGATTTTCTATATCCTCTATTTTGTCTTTTTGCTTACTCCTGCTGAAATTTCTAAAATCCTCTAACTCACCCTCAAGTCTTTTTCTATTTTCTTCTCTAAATGTGGCATTAGCACCAAGAAATAAATCTATATAGAACTTTTGATTTTTAAGGTCTTTCATCCTTAATTTATTTAACTGATTTATTTTGGCATCAGCTGTTTGAATTGTAACCTCCCACTCCCTTAACTGACTTGCTGCTGTTTGAACAGCACCACCACCACCAGCTATTTGGCTTAATCTTGCTATTAAAGTATTTTGTTGATTAACTGATATATAACCTTGTTTGTTAAAATCTTCTAAAGCTTTTGTCCAATATCCAGTACCCTCCACATAATCATCCTGAGCTTGCTCTAATTTTGCATAGTATTCAAGATTATCTTTTAAAACAGCTCTAAAGTTACTTCCTTTTTCAGCAAGCTGTTCTTCAGCATTTTCCACATCTGATTTTATTCTTGCTATTTGAATTTGAATATCACCTGTACTTTCAAGAAATTCATCTATTTGCTTTAATTGTTCATTTGTTGCAACTTCTATATCTATCTCATCACCCAAACTACCAAGACTATCTTTTAATTCTCTTATTTTTACAGCCCTCTCTGATGTACCCTCTGAAAGTTCAAATGTTAAAGATAATTCCTCTCTCATTGCTTTATTAAGTCTCCTTTGCTTCATTTCAGCTTCACTCATTTCTTCTCCCATAAGAAAGTATGCGGAAGCAAGACCAGCAACCACACTTGCGACAGCAACAAATGGATTCATTCTCATTGCTGCGTTTAAACCTTGTTGTGCTGTTGTAGCACCCCTTATAGATGGAGTTAACATTGTTAATATTGATGTTGCGGCAGACCTTACACCACCAATAAAAGAAACAATACCTTGAGCAGCAAATCTTGCCATTAGCGTTGTTACAGCAACAGCGGCAAGTTGTAAGGCTGTTTTTAAGAAGCTTATAGCTGTAGGGCTATCAGCAACTTTTTGTAAAAATTCTGTTAAACTAAAAACAACATTTCTTAATGTAACCTTAAACTCTTCACCTAAAGCAAGTGCAACCCCCTCAGAAGCAGATTGTAATAAAGTCATATCACCCTGGAGTGTATCAAGCCTAATAGCAGCCATTTCTGTTACAGCTCCCTCAGCATCATTTAATATCTCTGTACTTTCCCTTAAACCATCTATATTGTTTATTAAAGCAAGAAAAGCAGGAGCTGCTCTTTTATCTAAAAGCTCTACAGCGTCTGTAGCACCAAAACCCTCATCTTTTAGTTTCTGTAAAGCGTCAGCAAGCTGCCCTGTACCTTGGACAGTACCCCCTAATCTTTTTGATAAATCAGAATTAGAATCAGCAAGTCTTAGTAATATATTTTTTAAAGAGTTACCTGCTATAGAGCCCCTTATACCATTATCAGCAAGTTCTGCAAGTATAGCTGTTGTTTCTTGTAATGTAAACCCAGTAGTTCTTGCTACAGGAGCAACAAATTTCATTGATTCTGTAAAAGCGTCAAGATTTAAGGCAGAGTTTGTAAATGAAGCGGCCATTGTATCAGCAACCTCTACTGTTAGAGAAGCATCCATACCAAAAGCTCTTAATGTGCTACCTGCAACCTGTGCTGAGTTAGCTAAGCTTTCTCCAGTAGCAGCAGCTAAGTTTAGCGTAGCACCTGTTGCCGCAAGAATCTCATCTGTAGAAAAACCTAAACGAGCAAACTCTTCTTGTAATTGAGCAACTTGAACAGCTGTAAATACAGTAGTTCTACCATATTGCCTTGCAGATTCTTCAAGCCTTTCAAACTCATCAGCTGTAGCACCTGATATAGCTTTAACAGCGGCCATTTGAGCCTCAAACTCTTTAAATGATGTAACAACACTCTTTAAACCACCAATAATAGCTCTAAAGGCAAAAGCAGCCATAATAGCTACAGCCGCAGATTTAAAAGTATTCACAAGGTTTAGCCCTGATTTATTTAATTGCTGTGTAGCTTTATTAGTTCCCTCAGCAGCATTTTTAGCATTATTCAAATCAGTTCCTATACCTTTTAGATTAGCAGAAGCCTCTTTATACTCCTTTGTTGATTTAGTTAAACCATCAAGTTGTGCTTTTACTTTAGCAAATTCTTCTTTTAATCTTATAACATCTTTTATATTTGCCTCAAATTTATATGCTGTAGTTATCATAATTTATATTATTAATTGTTTGTTTAATATTGGTTATAATTTTTCTTATCGTCTTTTAAAAATACTTTCATTTTTTTACCATTCTTTTCGTAATAAACATCTCCAGTTATTGTTAAATCACCTGTTTTAAATTCAGCTACAACTTCGCCTCCATATATTTTAAAATTACCATCAGAGTCAACACTAATTGCATTTTGTTTAACAATTTCACCATTGTAACCAACATAACCACTACCCACCTGAAATAAATCGTCAGTTTTTGGTTTATTATATTTACCAGCCACTAATTGATTTTTATTAGCTTTTAAATATTTACCAACAGCCATTGCACCCTTTTTAGATTTATTTGCTGTTTTTGAAAGTTTTTCCCCACGCTTTCTTGGCTCTGGGTTTAAAACTCTTGGTGTTATATCTGATGAAAACTTAAATTTAGTATTTTCTTTTATATTATTACCTGGCAATAAAGTGCTTTGGCCTCCCTTAAAAATCCTCATAGTCCTCAGTACATTACCATCTTTATCTTTAACCTCAACATCACCATAAGGAGTTCTATTATTTAATATACCATAATTAGTAACAGACCTTTCATATAATAATTCTTGGTCTCCACCAGTTCCTGGAACTTCATAATCCCATTGTACTAACTCAACTTTAGTTAATTTATCTTTACCTGGTTGATAATCTATTATCTTATTAACAGTCCAGTAAGTACAAGTTCCTCCCTCCTCTTCAATTTTAACTATATCTCTGAAATCAAAACGAGAAATATCAGTTGAATTTAAATCCATCATACAAGTTCTTAAAGTAGCTCCTCCACTAATTTTATCAAAAAGCCTACCCCAGTATCTATTAAAAAGACCCCTTTGAAAAGTCTCTGGACCAGCTTTTTGACAATCATGCCAAGAAAGGTTGTCATCATACGAAGCGGTAGCAGCATGTTCCATATTATATGTATATGCGTATGGATAAGAATATATATTACCTGATGGCTCACCATCATCCATTGTCAATCTCCAAGCCCCAGTATTAGGAGACATTCCATAATAATTTAATATTCTTATATTAAAATTAAATTCAGCCTCTGGTCTATTTGAATTATCAAAATAACTCCATGCTCCACCACCCCACATAGCTGGTATTGTTGGGGGGTTATCATTATATACATAAGTAAATGTTCTTGCAGCACCATCAAGATTTGCGGATAATCTAAATGTTGGTGAAAACACAGTTGTTCCCATTTCTTTGTATTCTTTTCTATACAAATCTTCATTAGTATGCTTCATATCCCACAACTCTTTATTCATAGAGCTGTTATATTCCTCAACTAACTTATCATTACTATCTACTTTATAGCCAAATCTTGTTTCTTTTGCAAGTTCTTGTATTACATATTTATCTGTAACAGATTTATTATCTATTTTTTTACTCCAATCAACCATGCTACCACTACCATAAAAATCATTATAAGGCTCTACATCAACAATTTTAGCTTCATTATCAGCTGTCCAATATAGATTAAACATTTCTGTTATTCCTTTTAAGAAATCTTTTTGCTTTACACCACATCCAAGAGCAGAGCTAAGGCCAGCTTCAGTTGGGGGAACAAAAATATTATCAACTGTTGGGAAAACTTGAAATACTTGGTCCTCTATATTACAGAAAGCTGTGCAACCATCTGAGCTATTTCTACCATAAAATCCTATTTGAATTTTGTCACCAACAGTAAAATCTGCCGAAAAAAGAATTTGTTTGGTAGTTGGGTCTCCACCATCAGCCCACTTCCACCACCAATTACCTGTATTACCACCCTCACTACCATTATACTCAGCTGTACCAACATTAAAGCCATAAGGGCCAGGGCCAGGACTTGCGTTCCAGTATATACTATTACAAGCACTACCACCACCACCAAGCTGTTCAGCTTGAGCAAATATTACTTGTCCATTACAATGAGTCCATGCGGCCCATCTACCTGAATTGTAATTATTTGTACATTGACTTATTTCTACTGTAGCTCTATAAAAAACTGTATATCTACCTGTAAATGGAACAGTATATCCACCCTGAATACTTGTTAAACTACCAGGACTCATATAATCAAGACCCTCTGTTACTGTTAATACTGGATAATAATACTCAGAGTTACAATCATCATTAAAAAAACCTGTGCTGCCAATATTTGGAAAATTACCATCATTAGGAGCACGCCTTGCTTCACCAAAATAATCACCCTCTGGCCCAAAAGCACTACCCTCATCAACATAATCCTCGCCACTTGTATATGGTACTATTAATTTTTTAAAAAACTCTGAATTAAAAAAGTTACTATTTATTGTATAACCAATATCACCAAATATCCTATCAACTATAGCTTTAGCGTAAACAGCAGGATGAAAGTCAGCAAAACCTCTAACACCATTAGCACCTCCAGCCCATTCACCATAACTTATAACAGGATAAACATAAGGTTGAATATCAACATTACTATCCCAGCTATTAACTATGTTTGCAAAATTTTTAGTGTGAGTAGGAAAACTTAAATCACATAGTTTTTTATCACCAATTAATTCAGGCCAATAACTTGGGTCTTGTAATATATGGCAACTATAACGCCCACCATTACCAGTTATACCTTTTTCTATTCTTGCAAATCCATTAAAAACAACAACACCATTAACAGATATTCTTGCTTTATTCCATCCTATATCTAAAGATTGTTTATCTGATGTATTACCTATAATAGTATTTAAAACTCTATTATTATGAGCTGACGCAGGCAACTCAAATGTTTTGGAGTAACCTGTAGATTTTTTACCTGGGTCTCTTAAATCGCCACTATTAAAATTCAAAGCAAGAGGAACTTTGTCTCTATTATAAATATCTAAATAATCCCAATCAAAAAGTATTTGTGGTGCTGACTCATATTCATAAATAGGGAAATTATCTGGTTTTACAGTTTGTCCACCATCTCTAAGCTCTATACTATTAATCCTAACCAAAGGGTCTCCAGGTCCAGTAATATCTTCTTCTATTCTAAGTAGTCTATATTGATAATTATAAGCCACTTTGTCATTAGTTGATAAAGAGCCAGTTTGAACAAGAGTATATGTTGAGTAAGCATGACCATACACCTCTCCATTCCAATCATTTTGATTACCAACCCAAACTTCTTCCTCATCACAAGTTTCATTTACATAAGGAACGCAAAATTCATGTATGCCAGGCTCAGTTATTTCTCTCCAAACCCAAGGATATGTTGAAGTATCAACTCCTGAATAGGGTAAAGTAAAATTAAATATTTCGTTATTAATGGAAATTATATCATCCTCATAGGTCAGTATTTTTATTTTAGCATTATTGATAGTACCAATATCTAATTTAATTTTATAACCCTTAGTTGAATCAACACCAGGAGGACAGGTAAAAAGTTCTCCACTACTTCTTATACCAAGTGTATCGTAAATACTACCTGTAAGTGGAGTACCATCCTCATCAACACCCCCAGCATCAAACATAGAAGCATATTGAGGTTGACCATCTACTCGTATATAACTACAATGTAATGTTTGAGTATCTCCTCTCCACTCTAAAGCACCTCCTGAAGAGTTTACATCATATCTAAACTTACCTGAATGAACATAGGGAGATATATAAGCATCAAAGTGTTTCCAAAAAGCTGCATTATTATTTCCCTGATAATAAAAACACTCAAAATCTTCTACCTCATCTTCATCAAACAAAGGTGCTGGAGCACAATTTGAGCCTACTATATCAGGATAAGCATTATCCCTTATCCAAGATTGTAGGCCTACTCCACCATTATTACCATTATAACCATCAGGACCTGCAACTATTAAGTGGTGGCCATCACCCTCTATTATTTCAAAAGTTAAAGCTACTTTATATTGGCTCACTTCACTAATACTTGATTTTGGGTATAAGTAAAGTAATCTACCTTGCTCGGTATTTTGCCTATTATCCTCAATCATGTTATTTATTTCAGCAAACTGTATGCTTTGTTCAGAACTACCAAATGGCTCATTATAAGACCATTCTGTTCCATTAAACTCTGGGTTAACACCACCAGGTTTTGATAGGTGAAAAACATACTTATCATAAGGTGCTTTTCTGTATTGTATAGGACCTACACCAAATGATATAGGGCCAGAATTAGTTGGCCTACAGCTCCATACTTTACATATATCCATCTGCTGCCAACCATTAAAATCGTCAAATGATGGATTCCAGTTTTTAATATCATTATCACAAGAAGTTTTACAACCACTAAAAATTGTTTTCTCCTCAAAACCAACTACATTTTCTATTACAGCAGGAGTGTCGTCAGCTACTTTAGCTATTTCTAATATTACATTTTTTTGTTCTGGTGAATAATTTGCCATATTAAGTCTTTTGTACTAAGTTATTAGCAGATAGTGTGTATTTAAATTCTATATAGTTAATTCTTTTTTCTGTATTATGTATTTTATAAGAGCCTTTATTTATAGTTATAGGAACAAGCCTTGTACCATAACTATCTGGGAAAAGAGTCATCTGATTATAACCAGGGCCATCAATAATTGGCTCAATAACCCAAACTTGTGTGGATGATATTAATTCTGTAAGCCAGTTTGCTGTTTCTTTATTCACTTGTGAAAATACAGTAAAATTATCTTTTCTGCCACTCCATAATTTTGAAGTATGGTGCTCACCATCCAATAAACCAAAATCTGAGTCATATCTACTAAATTCTTTCACTCTATCGTACTCGCTTCCATCTATTGATACTTCATGAAACTGGCTTCCTTTGGCTTCAAACCAATCAAAACCACCCCTCATGTTTCTAAAAACAAAATACTTACTATTACAAGTTCCACTATTACCCAAAGTGTCTTTTAACTTATATGTCATTGCTGGTGCTGTTCTTACAATAGCCCAGGTTGCTGTACTCTTAAATACAGCTTGTATAGTCATAGAGTCTGTTAGCAAATCTCCAGCAGGTGATAGTAATAAACCTTGGTAAACACCACTCTCAACAGCCATCATAAATTCTAAAAAACCTGGATGTATGTTTTGGTAATAATAGCCCTCATAATCCCAATTAGGTGAATCTAAATCATAATAAACACCTGTAGTATTGTTTGTTATTCTTATATAAGCCCTCCTACTTGATATACCAGAGTATAGATATTGATAAAAATAATAAAACCCCTTAGATAAATCTATTGTTTGGTTTTGAGGCATATTTGATAAAAGTTTATTAAAATCACTACTTGGCTGGGTAATACCACTATTGTTAGTAGAATTACAAACAAACTTATCTAATCTAATATTTGCTCCTGTTGTATCAGTAGTTTCATTATCCATTGTTACTGTTGGTATTACAGAAAAAGCTCTTGTTATTTTAACATTATCATAATCTGTAACTAAAGTTCCACCTAAAACAAATTGTACTGGATAAAAATAAACTTTAAATCTTCTTTCAGCCATGTGTGTAAAGCTATTACACCAGTCTTGATGAAAAAAAGCCTCATCTTCTGTAAAATACTGCCTACAGTATTCTGCTATGTTAATAGAGAATGTGGCTGGAACAGGTGATTTTGAATCATAATAAGCATTAGCCCTTACTCCTGTATCTATCCATTCATCACTATAATTGGTGTTTTCTATCCATAAATGTGCCTCAAAATGTGCTGGTACTATATTACCAGTAACTCTTGTAGCAAGAACTATGGGCCTATAACATGTAACCATTTTACTATGAGCCTCCTTATAAACACTAAAATTTACTGTACCTGACATATTTTATAATTTTAAACTTGTTCTTACCATGTTATTTATTTCTTGTGATAAAGCAGAATCCATACTTTTTCTAACCTCTTCTTCAAGCTCTCTTTTAGCATCATCTAACCAGCCAGCTGCTTTTACAGTTTGACCTCTATTTTCAGCGGCCTGTGCTATAGCAAAAGCCATTCTTTTAGCTGTATAGCTATCAACACCATATTTTGATGTAGCCCATAAAGCTAAAGCCTCAATATAATCACTTTTAGGTTTACTCTTATCAAATCTACCATAAGGAACACTTTGATTCCCTGGCTCTGCATTTTCTTTTAAACTACCACCTGTGTTTAATCTAACAGCAGAATCTTCTGCTACAAAATTCCATGTTAAAATATCTCCCTCAATATTTGGGAAGTTAGCACTTATACTATTTGATGTTCTAAAAGTTGTTGAATGTGGCCTTGTGTTACCAGCTGTAACCTTAGTGTCCAACTTCATTTTCATGATGTCAACAACCTTTTGACCTGAACTATATAATGTTTGAGCTAACTTTTCTAACATATTATCCTGGGTTTGAAATTTCGTCATCTGGGTATGTAGGTGGGAATGATGGGTCAGTATTAAGACATGGGTCTTGGTCAGCACCATAACAACAAGTTCCATCATCTATACCAGCAGATGGGTTATAATTTAAAGCGGTTGGGTCTGTACAACCACAAGCACCAAAGAAATCCTCACATGGGTCATCACAACCACTATTACTACTACCGCCACCACCACAAGGGTCAACAGTTACAGCTATATTTGCTATAGCATCAAATTTAACTCTTAATGTAATTAGTTTATCATTAAAAGTTCCTTTATCTCTTACTATTTGTATTTTATGTTTAGGTATATGAGCCTTACAACCACCACCACCACTAATACCAAGTGCGAGGCAAGATAGCATATTCCAACATTTTAACTCAAGCTCAGCCATGATAGCTACAACATCATCATCAAAAACCTGAACACCCTGTGTTGAGCCTAATGAATGAGGTCTCGCTATAATACAATCAAAAGTGTAAACTTCTTTAACTCCCTCAGCAATATATGTTGTTGGATAATTTATATTTAATAAATCATAATCTATATTATGGTCAAAATTTATAGCATCTGGTTTACCAAACTTTACTGTATCAAATCCTGCTGCTGTAGCACAAGATTTAAAATCTGTCATCAAACTGACAAGATTGTATGTTGTTGAATAACTCATTTTTTATTTTTTAATTCTATATTATAACTGTTCCTACATTTAAAATGAACATCTTTACCATCTTCACCTTTAAAATATGGCGGCTCAACAAATGGTAGTCCGCAATATGCACAGGTTGGTTTAGTATGCTTTAAAGATTTTTCATAATCTTTTATACATTTTTGATGAGCAATTTTACCATCAGATGTTTTAACCCAAGCACAAGGGCAACCTGTCATTTCCTCTCCACAATATGCACATTTATGTATCTGTTTCGGCATTACTTTTGTATTAACTTACTATAAGTTTTTTCATACTGAACACAAGCACTTTTCCAAGATAAATATGTCAAAACCTCATATAAATCTGTTAATAAAACACTATTTAAAGGATTTTGGTCAGGTAAATTAAATATACCATCTTGTGCTGTTGGGTAAATACTATTTAACCAACCATACCCATCTATTGTTCCTTTGGCTGCTGCATTTGCTTTCGCATCATTTCCCCCTTTAGAGAGATTAGGATATTGTTCATTAATTTGTTTTCTTGTTTGGACAAAAAAAAACCTATATCCCAAATAGTTGCCATATCTAAATCTTGAAAGAGTTTTGTTCGCTCTTCTACCAACTTATCATTTATTAAGCCTCTTTTTTCTCCCTCCTTTTTACATATTATAGCCGCTTGTTTAGGTATAACTTCCAAATGACCCTTTTTAAGCATTTTGTTATTTAACTCAACCTGCTCAGCTTCAACATAAGTTCCAAAATTTTCATTAGTCATACCAACTTCTGGTAAGTAATATGTCTCATCATTATGTGTAAATTTTGATAACACTATAGGTTGATAAGTGTCATTAACAAAATCCATTGCTTTTAAAGCATCTTCAACTTCATTTAAATCACACATAGAAACCTCTTCCTCACTCATGCCGCTCCAAAAAGAAACTATCTTTGTATTAAGTTTTACATTATCAAGACTAATCTGTAAATGTCTTATATCATCATCTAATTCAGAGTATTCTTTCTCAAGCTCCTCTGGTGTTTTTTGATTACTCATCAAATCATAGAAAGATTGAAATTTTTTAAATTTAACCTCATGCCATGATGTCGGAAAATCAACCTCTTTCCCCCCTATTTTAACTGTTTTCATTAGTTTAAATTTATTTTATAATAATTATCATCAAAATCTTCATAATCTATTATTAAATCAATAGAATCAAGAGTTTCATTGAGTAAATTGTTTAATTTTTCAGTTGTGTCTATTAAATTCAATAAACTAACATCAATCATGTGCATATACCCCACTACAGCGTAATAAATCATCATTGGCAACCCTTTTAGCCACTTTTCTTGATAATCTCCTCCTAAAAATGAAAATATCACATCTTCATTACTTTTTCTAACTAATTCTGACAAAACATTAATAAAAACAACAAAATCTTCATCATTTTTAGTTATTTTGTCAATATAATCCTGGATTTGCTCAATAAAATGAACAATCACAAGCTCATGCCTGTTATTAGCACACATTATTTTAATCTTATAATCCATATTTTGCAATATTAAGAAATAGTTTACATTTTTTCAACCCATGTTTGGAACATTTTATCCCCATGCTAATATTTTTTTACCCCCACCAAATAAAAATTTCATCCTCATCATCAAGCTATCTCCATAATCAGGAGACCTACCGATAGCTGCTTTTATCTCTTTTTTAGACAAAATAGCCAATTTTCCATCTACATCTATGTTTTTTCTTCTAACAACCTCTAATTCTTCAATAATTTTATTTCTTATTTCAATATCTTTGCATTTTATATGTATATTACCTGCATTTATCTCTTCCGCAAGCTTATAATAGCATTGAGTCTTTAAATTTTTGTAATTTTCCTTTTTCATTGGTTTACTATTGTTTATAAACGCTGTAACGCCTTTCATATAGTGAGAAAGGTATTGACCAACGCCATCAGAGTCAATTACAATGTTTTTTCTTGGAATATTGTGTTTTTCGGCTATTTTCTTAATTAATGCCTCAATAGAATTAGCAGAACTCTTGTCTTTTGTTATAATTTCTTCAACAACCATGCCTTTCCACCTTGTTATAACCATTTTATCACTTCCCATAAGAGCAACATCACAAGAAAGGTAAGAATCATCACCTGGCTTTATAGATTGCTTAAAACAATCAAGCAAGGCTTCATAATCAAACAATCTATCTTTACCCTCGTCATACTCCCAATTACCATGAAGTAGCCTTTCTCTTGAAACTGGGTCAAGTGTTTTTAGTTGTTTTTCGTAGTATTCTGAAATGTGTGGATTATCTTTTAATTTTGCCTGGATAAATTTTTGGTGTTCTGGTAAAATGTCATCTCTCCATTGTTTATAGAAATCATAAACCCAGTTCTTGGCTGGGTTGCAGGACATAAGTATCTTTGGCCGCAGGCCAAATTCGCCAAGTTTATAACGAATCCTGGAAGCAACCACATTCTTTGCTTTCTCTGTGCATTGGTTTACCTCATCTACAAAAGCACCAGAAATCTCAAGAGACCCTAAAGAGTCAAAATTAGGGTCAGCTGGGTATTGATAAAGGTCTTTTAATAGGATTTGGCTGCCATTAGTAAATTCAATAACATTAGATTGAGCGTTAAACTTGTAGTGTTCACCTTTTTTAACTTTCCAATCACCGCAAACAGAAAAAAAAGAATTAAGAGTGGTTTCTTTTAATGTTTTTAGAACAGCTCTTCCCATTAACCATCTTGTTCCAGGGTATCTTAGGCAGGAGTATAATAACCAGGCAGCTCCAAAATAAGACTTACCACCACCAGCAGAGCCTCCAAATAATATTTCAGATGTTGTTTCGTCATGCAAATATTCCCAAGCCTTATGTTGTTTTATTGTTGGCTTAAAATCTATATTCATTTCAATTTACCGATAACATAGTTTACTGGTATTCCTATAACAAATTTACAAAATAGAAACAGTATTAGTACTGGCATTAACCAAAAAAATGATATTACCACAAATACATTGGTTAACAAGTCAACATTTTTATTTAAAATTTTTTTTAAAAAGTTCATAGTTTAAAAGTTTTGAAAAGTTTTGTAAGCAGATGATTTTTCGTATTTTTTAGCCCATGCAATAAAATCAGTATGGGGTATTGATTTTGTTATAACAGGTGGAATACCATCATCAGGCAATCCCTCACCTCTTGCTTGACTAACCATAGTGTTATACTCAATTCCTGAGCCAATTAAAGCTCTGCATATAGATAACTTTAGTGTTGAAACAAAATATCTCTTACCAAGCCATTTAATATACATTCTAAACATTGCGTCAGAATCAGACTCTCTATTTTTAGCAGAAGAATCTAAAACTCTTAAATAAAATTCTACATCTACATTAAGTGTTGGGGGAGTTGCTTTCTTTGTCATATCTATTAATTTTAATTTGTGAAAAAAGTTTCTTGAATTATTAATTTATTTTTATTAAATTGAGGTCTCGTTTGTTTTTTAGAGTTATTTATTTCTGACAAACAAATATAATTGTTTTGCTTGTCAAAACAAACTAAAAAATTATTGAGACTGGGAATATTATATTTATTTCTCATCTTCAGGTTTTGTGTAATTAAACACAAATGAATCACCTCCACTTGTTAAATCTAACCTATCTATACTAATTCCTTTCATCTTTGCAATATCCTGTAAAAGTAATCTACAAATATTTAAATCACCACTTCTATAACCCTTAGTATATAAATCATATAACATCATTGTGTGCTTATCAACTTCAAATTGCTTCTCTTCATCAAATTGCTCTTTAAAATACTCCAAAGCCCTTTTATAATAAATAGAGGCTTGTCTCTTTTGTATTCCCCAGTTCTTCTCACAATACTCAACTATATCAGTATATCTAATTCCCTGTAAAACCAATCTAACTATCTCAGAAGTTCTCTTGTGAGCCTCTAACTTAGTAGCTTTACCCTCAAATTTAGTTGGAATTTTATCAGTTCCAGTTTCAATAATCTCTGATTTAATATCTTGTTTTTTATCCATAATATTTAGTGCATAATAATTATTTTTCAAAAATATGTAAAAGCTTCTTAAATGTCAAGGAAATATATTACACAATGTGTATAATAATTTGAAGAGGAAAAAGTAGTGTAAATATCTGACCCCCTGAGTTCTAAGCCCTCATCTCGTAAATGAATATATATTTTATTTCAAATTTTTTTTAAATTCATTAGAACGCTTTAAAATAGGCTTAAATTAAGTGTATTAGTGTTGTATAATGTATATAAATTGCTTACCATATGCCCCCCCTATATATACCCCTTATACAGATAAGATATATATATTGTCCTATAATTTATATTATGTTAAATAGGATATATAATATATATATATAAAAAAAACCCCTATAAAATAGAGGTTTAAAAAATTAGATTATTTTTTTTAGTAGCAACAAACAAAAATTTATTATTCCTTTTGTATTAAGTGCGTTTTATTTTCTTTGATATATTCGTAACAATTATATAAATTTTGTTCATTGTGTTGATAATTTGTTGATTTGCTAAATAAAAAGTATGTTTTTTCTTTTGTTCTAAATAGCACCTTTTTATTAAAGAATTCAACTCTATTATCTTTTTTAAATTCTTGATATGTTAATATATTTTTTTCCATGTCTTTAGTATTTTATATTTATATTCATATTGCTAAACATAAGCCACGCACCACGCAAGAAACAACACGCCCCCATTAATATGATACTATCGGTTAAGCCTAACGAATCAATAATATAAACCATGCCCCCAACACCACAACCCAACACCAACAAAGGACACGCAACTAATATAATTTTTTTAATAAAGTTTTTAAAATTTCTCATAATTTAAATTTGTTTGTTTAATATAAGACGCATAAAATTAATTATGCGTTTCGTCCTTTTAGGACTCATCAGTTATATTTTATATTATATTTATTATCATGTTATATAATACCCAACTAAAAAAAGTCAGAGCCATTGCTATATGAATAATTTTTAATAATGTTGTAATAATTGTTATTGCTTTTTTCATGTCTTTAAATTTTTGTTTGTTTATACAAATATAAATACTATTTTTTTAATTACCAAATTTTAATTTAAATTTTTTAATTTTATTTCTTTTTTCTTGATTAAATTTTCTATTTCCTTTCTATTCATATTTAGAAATTTATATAGATATTTTGATGTCGTTCGGCTATAGTTTAGAGCATGAGTATCTAATATAATTTCATCACAATACATAGTCCTTTTATTTATCTTTGCTATTATTGTTTCATAACTTTGAAAATAAATAGTATTATTATTTACTATTTGAAATTGGTTTGGAATTACATTTCCCTTATCACTAATTAAATTTTTAACTTTCATTTTGTTTGCTTTTATTGTTAATAATAATTCAAATTTATAAATCTTTTTTTTAATTACAAAATTTTTTTAAACTTTTTTTATTTCCATAGCATATCCCTCAATAAGTCAAATAAAACTTTTTTTGATTTTTCATCCATGTTTTTAAAATCTTTGTTCCATATTTTATTTTCATATATTTTGATTATGTTTTTAAATTTTTCTCTATTTATATAATAGTTTTTTGCTTTACTTGTATCAAATGTTTTTGGTAATCTTTTTTTAAAAAATTGTTCTGTAAAATACTGAATTTGCATAATTTTAAATTTGTTTGTTAATAATGACACAAATATAAATTGAATTTTTTTAATTACAAAATTTTTTTATAATTTTTTTTAAAAAAAAATAATTGCTTTAAAATTTTGAATTTTAATATATTTTTATTATTCTTGCGTTTGATAGTAGATAGATTAAATTTTATTATTTAGAATTATTCTAAATAGTGGAATTTTTAGGGGGAGAGGTATGCCCCAAAATAACTATTAAAAGAAAAACCCCAAGACTTTTTTACTCTATAAAAGAAAATTCTCAGGACTTTTTTATACAAAAAAACCCCCTATTCTTGAGAAAAATAGGAGGGAAAAAAATACACAACTTAAGATTTCTATAATATAATATACTTATATTAATTTGCTTTCAGAGTTATTTTTTTTTAATAAGGTGCAACAACAAACAAACAAAAAGCACCTTATTTTTGTTTGAAAAATTTATATTTAAATTAAACTTTATTTAAACTTACTAATCTGCTATACAGATTCTGTATCATATTTAACTCAAGCACTTCCCCCTCAAGTACATCATGCTCCATATTCTCCTCCAAAGTTTCCATGTCAATTTCAACTACTCTTATTAAATAATCTAATTGTTCTGCGTTTAGTTCTATTAATTTTTTATTCTTACTCATAACTATCTATATTAAATTAATATGCACTAACAGGCAAATTTTGGTTATCATAAAAATCTCTATTGCCCCAATCATCAATAGGGGGATTTGTTAATGTGTGAAAGTACATACCTAAATGTAACGCAACATCAGACAATAACTTATCATTTCTAAAATTTCTATAAGTACAATCGTTATCAACTTTACCCAACATGCCCCCTCCTAAATAGTTTTGGAAAGCACTCATTTTCTCACCATAAAACCCCAAGTTTGATAAATCAATTTCAATCCCCCCTCCTCTTCTTGATACACTTTGTCTTAAAATTTCTAATTCTGTTCCTTTATAATTAAATTTTGTATTCATTTTGTTTATTTTTAAATTAGTAATTATTTTAATTTCTATCTATTGTAATTTTATTTACAAAGACTTCATCTTTGACAATATGAAATATATCATCTGGACAATTATCGGCTATTAATTGTCTCTCTATCTCTTCCAATGCACCATTCAGGGCACTATCAATTACAAAGGCAATATCTATATCCTCAATGTGTTTTTCAATTAATTCTTGTTTATTTAAATTTTCTGTTGTGTTCATCATTTTAATTTTTAAGTTAAATAATATAATTCAATTTTAGGTTGCTCGGCAATTATTGTTAAACCTAACCACTATTATTCTGATAGTTCAGACTTTCAGGCTTACATTACTATTGACTTCGTTTGTTTAGTTATTAACCTAACTCAAGTTTTATTTATTCTCAATATAAATTCAACTATCAATGTAATCGCTTACTCGTTACACTACAAATATAAAACAATGTTTTTATAACTTCCAAATTTTTTTACAACTTTTTTTAAAATAATTTATAAACCCCTGACTTTCAGGGGCTTACAAACCAAATTTGTTTTTCTCATTTATTTTTCGTATAATTGCAAAAATTAACTCTATAATAAAATTTATGAAAAATCCAAATTTTAATTATCTTTTTTTTACATCATCAAACATGCCTACTAACGCAAAAAAGAAGAATAAAAAAACACATATCCAAATCATATATAAAAATTTTAGTTATTAAAAGAAAATTATCAGGACTTTTTTGTCTATTAAAGTCAATTCCTCAGGACTTTTTTGCTTTTTAATCATCACCAAAACTTGAATCCTCAAATAATTCTTCATCACCATCTGCAAAACTACATGCCTCACTATCTACTTTAGGGAAGTTTCTATTTATATACTCACCATAAGTTCTATACCACTCAAGTTCAGATTTAAGTTTATTGTTATACATATATTTCATTTGCATATCTATTGCAAAATCTTTTGACTTATTTTTTCCTCTAAAAATTCTTATTAACCAATACTTAATTTTGTTTCTCATAACTTTATTCTTCATTTGTTATTATTCCATTATCATATATCCTTATTCTTGTATCATAATCATATTCAGTATCATATTCATATAAAGCAACACAAGTGGTTTCATCATCTAAACTATTAACACAATCTTTAAATTCTTGTAATGCAAAATCTTTATCATCATAACTATTTTCACCATAAGGAATACAATTAACATCAGGGTATTCTATTTTTTCTATCCAATACTTTTTCATAACATTATTTATTTAATTCGTTATTACAATACAATCCTAATATATTGTTAGTTAATGTTTCATACTCATCATACACTTCATTATAAAAATCATGTGCCTTTTCTGTAAACATTAAGGTATCTTCTTGCCCTACCTCACTTGAGTATGCAAATGTTTCTTCACCAAATCTTTCTTCTGTTATTCTTGTTGCTATCTCATCTATTCTTATACCAATATATTCCATAAATTTTGAATTATCTGTATATATTTTGCTCATAACTTTATTCATTTAATTTTTGCATTTCAATTATTTCATCTATAAATTCTTTTATATTATTCAATTCTTCTGAATTAAAAAAATCCCTAATTAGATATTTTGTATTAAAAATTAAATTTTCTCTATATTGTTTTTTGTCTGTCATTTCCATTATTTAAGTATTTATTTATTAACTCTTCTTGTGTTGGGTATGTATCATCATCTTGTAAAACATAATCATAACCATACCACAATAAATAGTTTCCTATTAAGCATCTCTTCATACTATCACTATCATCATCTATCATCTCATCTTCACAACCAACTGTTGTTTCCATAAAACCCTCATCAAATACAGAATTATAAAACCACTTACTACAAAAATCAGTTAGTATTTCTTTTATTCTTTTGTGTGTTAGTTTTTTGCTTTGCATATCTCACTATTATTTATTATATATTCTAATGTATCTCTTGTAAAAACATTATCTTCCAAAAATTGCATATCTTCTTTTAATTTCTCTCTTGCATCTTCTTCTGTACCATTAAAAGCAAAAGATATATCCATGTTTAATATCCACTTTTTTTGCATAATTTTATTCGTTTACTATTTCTATTAAATTATTATCCCTTAAACTTCGCCAACCCTTTTTTTCTACATCAAAGTAATTAGTTATTCCTGCCCTATTGTCCTGCTCTGTTTCCTGCCCTTTTAATTTTATATTAAATACAACATCTAACAACTCTGAATTTGTAGTTCCTATCGCATACCTTACTTCACCATTTTTCTTCTTGTAGGCAAACTTTATTACACTTAATTTTAATCTATCTCTTAATCTCATAACTATTTATTTTAAATCTAACTTTAAACTATGTTCTTCCATAACAACTTCATACCACTCACCAATCTCTTGATGCTTAAAACCATCTTCACCTAAACAAATCATAAATGCACCACAATTTTCATCTTCACAATACCAATCATCAATAGTTTCATTAATTAATTTAACCTCTTCATACTCACAATACCATTTTAACCAATCATCTTCAAAAACTATCCACTTATCATCTGTATATTTTGGCTCAACAATCTTAACTTTATTTTTAAAATAATCACTATCCTCCATCTCACATGCCTTTTTTATCAGTTTATTAAATTTATCTTGGTGCTTTTCTTTGATACCAAAGATTACTTTACTTCTATATCCCATAATTTTTTAATCTAATAATTCTACTTTAGTTAATAAATCTTCTGTTCTTCTTTTAAGTATTCTATTAAAATACCTTTCCTTAAACATACTTCTTAACATATCTCTTATGTTGCTCATTTTAAATAATTTATCCTCATAAACTATTTTTTCTTTACAATTCCTATCATTTTTATTAATTTTTAAATGATAAAAACTTTCATGTTCTAAATTATATTTCTTATCATTTCTATCAATAATATCTAATATCTCATTAACCATTTCAGTTATGTCTTGTGTTGATTTGTTCTCTAAATGTCTATTTAATGTGTTTGTGTTCATAATTTTATTTTTTTAATTGTTTTATATGTTGTTCCCAATACCAAAAGAAATTATCTATCTCATCTATCGGATTTTCTTTTTCTTTATCATTATAATCTTTTTCTAATGTATTCCCTAAATAATTATTTACATAATCAATTAATATCTCTACATTAATTTTTAACTTTTTTAAATCTTCCATTAAAAAGTCAAGTAGTTTTTCTTTATCCATAATTAATATATATCTAATGTTATTTTACTATTCTGAAAATCCAATAAGATATTGGTTGGCTCGGCATGTCTATTCCCTCTATCAGTAAAGTTTATATCAAAGTTTACCTCACAATCTTCAAAATCATCTTTTGTGTAAGTCTTTGTTATAATCTCATCTTCATAATCATCATACCAAACCAACTCAATACTCATAGATGAAAGATAAATGTCCATATATTTTATCCCATACTCTCTTAATTCCCATGCTACCTCCCAATCTATTCTACCATATTGCATCTCAACATTATATTCTTTACCTTTTTCATCTAACTCTACCAATTTATCTATATCACCATCAAAACCATCTACATCAACGAAATAACTTTCATCTTCTTTTATTCTTTTGACAAATTGAAAATCTTGTTTTACTTTAAATTTCTCCATGATTTGTTTTGTTTTTTTAATTAGTAATTTGTTTTGTTTCTACAAACATAAGTAGTTTTTTTTAAACTACCAAATTTTTCAACAATTATTTTTATTTACAGATAGGAATTGTTGAGTTATTAACATTTTAGAACAAATGCTCCATGACTTTTTTGTAAACAAAATCATAATCTTCATTTACAATTTCAATCTCTTCTTCGGTTAGTTCCCTTTGATTAAAGCCATCAAAAATTGTAGCACCACTTATATACGCATCTGTATATTTAGGGTAATCATTATGACAGATACCATCAACTTCTATATCATCTAATTCATCTAATCTTTCAGAAATTGGTAAGCCATACCACCACTCATCTTCTTTATGTATTCTAAAAATACCACAATCATTATCAGGTATAGAAACAAAGTCATCATAAACATCAAGTTTATCATATTCTTTTATATATAAACTAATTACATCACTATTTAATTCCCATGTATCATCATCATATTCTTTGCATATATCACCATCTTCATCTACATATATAGATATTGGCTCAACACAAGCATAATCTCTAAATAATGATTTTTCTTTATAATAGAAATCTAAACAATAATAATTTCCATCACCATCTTTCATATAGGCAACCTCGTTATCAATGTATAATATAATAAAATCGTTGATTGGTTTATTTGTTGTCATAGTAATTTATTTTAATGTTCAGTACAAACATATAAATAAAAAATGATAATACCAAATTTTTAGACAATAAAAAAAGGAGCAGACTTGCTCCCTTTTCGTTAGAAGATTAAAAACACAAAACAAAAACAAACCAAAAAGAAAGGAATTGCTTTCATAAGCAATTAACAACTTTTATTTTAAATAGTCAAGAAATTTTTGGAACAATCTATATAAAAGGATTTTTCTCAGGACTTTTTACTCTATAAAAGGGATTTCTCCAGGATTTTTTTGTTTAAAATTTATATAAATTCCTCCTACCTAAATCCATTGGAACAAAAATACCTGTTTTACCCTCATTTAAAACAACCCCACAACC
>CEPR01062264.1_pt1 | contig 30304 bp, 41 predicted proteins | sample 530431 | NCBI WGS metagenome assembly CEPR01 (sample SAMEA2620078, study PRJEB7988) | marine metagenome | isolation source: saline water (ENVO:00002010), including
GCGCTACCGAATCACGAACACCTTCGAGGTGTATGCATTTGTGGCGGGCCTTAATGTAGAAGAGCGCACCGTAAAGGCGATGGATCTTGTTGAGGATATGGCTGAGGCTCTTTGTGCAGATCGTCAAATCGGTCTATCTTCGATCGTTGATGATATAAAATGTGCCTTTGTTGCCGAAGATGGAGATCGCTACGGGATCGAGGGCTTGGGGATCGGTTATATTGAGGTGCAAGTGTACTCTCAAAGCGACACAGGGATCTAGATTATGACATGGTATGACACAGGATTTAAGCAACGGCAAGCGGTGGCGATCGATGCTACAACCACATCCGATGCAACCACGGCCGCAAGGGATACCGAGTTTGGTATCCCATCGGATTGGGATCTTTTTTGGGATAATATACGATCGGATTTCTTCGATGTGGTTGTAGCTGATCCAAACGGCAATCTGTTGAATTTCTCACGCAAGGCGGGCGCAAATTATGCGAATCGTGTCCTTGTTCTTGAGGTTGACGGGTACGCCACAAAAGGCCAAAGCGTTGTGCAAATATACGTGTACTTTCAAAACCCCACACAAAGCAGCGATCTATCTGTGTCGACCACGATGACAAATATACTCAACGGATCGATCGAGTTATCAAGGCCCACGGCGCTTACGGTCACACAGCCCTTGTTAAGACCACCAACAGACGTGCCGCAAACCGCATTTGTAAAGGCCTCGACGGACGAGATCGACGTGTATTTTTCTGTGGCCTCCATATTGGGGGCGAGAGCAGCAAAATACAACAACCGCCTACTCTATGAGGGTATAAACTACATCAACGTGTTTGCTCTCAACTCAGCGGGCGCAAACGATACGGGGCGATATGACGAATCACAAACAAGGTTTGTGGGTGAGTATGTGCGGGTACGTGCAAAAGGCGGATCAAGTGGAAGCGATTACGCTCTTGTGTGTCGTATCGTCACAACCGAAACACAACAAATTGATATAAGATGTTTAATACAGGTACGCGATCAGCTACCATCTAGCTAACAGGAGAAATCATGGCTTTGGAATTTGGCCGATCGGCCTTTATCAAGTACGCAAAAGAGTCCACCTACGGGACTGCAGTCACCACCACAGTATCGAACCGTGTTACATCGGTGTCGTTATCGAGAAGCCAAGAGAGGGAGCGCACAACGCATCTCTCACAAGGTGACGCAGGATTTGCAACGAACACCTTTGACGGTTTCGAACAGGCGGGCGGATCGGTTGAGATGCCTTTGTTTTACCAAGGAAACGGCCTGCTTATTGAGGTTGCGTGTGGTGCATCGGTATCCGTATCGGGATCCGGTCCATACACAAGCGTGTTCGAACCTCGCAACACCTCAACAAACCCCACACTTGATTCTCTCACGATAGACTTTCAACGGGGTACAGGATCAAAAGAGACGTTTGAGGGCTGTATGGTTTCCACGATATCGTTTTCATGTGAGGCAGGTGGCGAGGCTTCGATAAGTGTAGAGTTCCTTGCGGAAACAGCACAAACCAGAGCCTCGGGCATCACGCCCACATTTGGATCGGGTGCGCAGGTATTCCACCACCAAGTAACAGCCGCAGGACTTGACTTTAATAGTGTAAACTACAAGGTGCGATCTTTTGAGTTTAGTATCGATAACAAGCTTGAGCGGGTCAACAACCTAGGATCAAAACTCACAGGTCAACCCCAAATCAGTGATGTACGTGAGGTGATGATTACCGCAACGCTTGACCTAGAGGATAACAACCTATACAATGCGCAACTTGATGGTACACAATCGGATGTATCTCTCAAGTTTCAAAGCGGTACGGATGAAATACAATTCTTGTTACGGAATGCAAAAATCGTAGATTACTCGGATGATGTGACTTCATTCGGCCGTATTGAGCGAACCGTAACGTTTATGGGTTTGGGTGTATCCGGTGGCGACAAGCCATTTAAGATCACCCTCATTAATGGCGATTCCACAGGGATCGGTAACTAACAATTTTTTAATGTAGATCGTGCATGAGTATAGCCAAAACAAAGAAAAAGCCAAAAATCGCAATTTCTGATCGATTTGCCTAGCAAACGCATGAACAAACAAAACCACAACAAAAGAGGTGTAACGATGGATAAAAATATCCTTGAGGAGATCGTTGCATCCGCATCTTTTGAGATCGATGCCTTTGACGGCCTGATCAAAATAGAGGGGCGGATCTTGTCTCCATCCGAAGTCGAGGCCGCAGGTCTTGCAAGTGCGCTCATTGCGGGTGCAATATTTAAGGGCAAAAGCCAAAAGCAGATCGAGGAAACGCAAAGAATCGCCGAAAAGGTTGAGCGGGGCGAGATGGACAATATCGAAGAACTCTTGCAATTGACCTCTTCGATATCTCCTGAGCAAATGGAGCGCCTTGCAGAGCGTGAGGATCGGTTGCTCATAAAGTGCGTGCGTAGATGCTCAAAAGACAACGGGAAAACATGGGAGCCTTTGCACCTTGTGAGTGTTGTTGATCAGCAAAACGCAAAGCAAAACCGCCTTTGGGTGGGTATGATAAAAAGCGAAGACCGCAAAGCCATCCTTGATCGTGCCATGAGCGGGCACAAGGAGGCAAGCGAAAAGCTTAAATCCTTTCGCAAAAGATGAGGAGATCGTGCACATGTATGACATAATAGGCCGCACATATGGTATGTTGCCCTCTGAGGTTGCAAAACTATCATGGGCGGATCTTCTTGTGTGTGTGCAATGCGTGCGGGCAAGAGGGGACCGTATCAAGCGTATACTCAAAAAGGGCAAGCGCAAAAAGGATATGGTATTTCCCAACATCTCAATTATTGACCTTGCGGATATATTATGAGCACAACTGTAGAATACATTCTTGACGTACAAACACAAAAGGCGCAAACCGGCCTCAAGAGAACCGAGCAACAAACCAAAAAGACCACAGCCGCAATCAAGGATGGCCGAAAGGCCATGCGGGGTATGTCGGGAACCTTTCAAGCGGTGGGCGAAATATCAAACCTTGTAAACCCACAGCTTGCAGGGTTGGCGGATGCTGCAATCGGCACCTCTTCCGCATTTCGTGCATTAGGACGCTCTCTTGCAAGTGGGAATATGATCATTATTGGGCTAACTGGTGTACTCATAGCGGGTATTGCAGCCTATACCGCATACACATCAAGCGTAAGGGCAAACGAAGCATCGATCAAAAAGCTAAACGAGACGCTTGAGAAGAACACCGCAGAGATTGAGAAGAATCAACAAGTCTTTGCAAATGCAGAAAACGCAATCTTGAGCAGCGCAGGCGGGATCAACGAATTGCGTCTCAAGTATGCAGAGCTTTCGGGCGAGATAAACAAGGGCGAGGCGTTAGAGGCGAGGCAGTTCTTTGCGGCGGAGCAGGGTGCACAAAAGCTACGGGATGAGCTTGAAAAGCAAATACAAACAAGAGAGAAGGATCTTGAGTTAGCAAAATCAAGCGCAAAGGCAATACAGGAAAGGATCAACCATCTAAGTGATGCAAACAGGTTGATAAAGTTTGGCGGCGGCGCAACAGAAGAAGCATTAAAAGAATACGAAAAGCAAGATCGGGTGATATCTCAAATATCAAAACTAGAGCGAGAACTTTTATCTCTTCGAACCGATGGCGTCGAGAGAATCGAGGCTCAAAGTAGAGAGTTTTCAGACTTACAGGATAAGATTGCAAAATTACTCAAAAAGCAACAACAAAGAGAAGAGGCGATCAAGCGTGCCAAAGAACGCCAAACGCAACTACAAAAACTTCTTAACGATCTCCAAAACCAAAGCGCTACACTTGCCGCAAAGGTGCGAGATAGCGAGATCGCACGAATGGCACCGCTTGCACAAGTCAACGCACAATACCAAAAAGAGATCGACGGCCTCAACGCAATAGAGGCGGGCATCATAAAGCAATTCGAAGAGGCTGAGCGTGTCGCAAAATCCAAAAGAGATCAGGCGCTTCTCACGGATATACAAAAGGCCAAAACCGAGGCGCTTGCGCAGGTAGAGGCGGCACGGGGACAAGCCGAAGAGAACAGGGCGCAAAGGCTCGGTAAGATATATGGAAGCAATACAAAGACGCAAATCAAGGGCTTGGCTAACATAGGTAAAGCATTCGCCCAAACGCTCGATAAGCAATTGCAGGCACAAAATCAGGTTGGCAAAATCATCGATCAGGCCAATAGCGATCAACTCACGGCCTTGGATAAAATCAACCAAGCCGAGCAAGAGCGCCTCAACACCTTGCGGGAAATCGCAAAACAGCAAGGTATAAACACAAAAGAGGCGCAAAGGGCTGTACAGGCAAGATCGGAGCGAGAGCGTGCGAGAATCAGACAACAACAAGCGGCGGGCGCTGTGGGTGCTGTTGAAACGGTTATACGGGCGTCTATTGATCCGAATACGCTAATATCGGCAATTGGATCCGCCTTTGGCCCCTTGGGTAGCGCCATCGCAGGAGTCGCAACAACCATAGCCGATCTCGGTAGGGTCGATCCAGAGCAGGCCAAAGCATTGGCCGAAGAGTTGGGCGTAACGCAACAAAAGGCGGCGGAGATTTTGCGAGAACAAAGGGTTCAGGAGATAAAAGAGAACTTTAAAGCCACATTTCAAGGTATCGTTAAGGGTTTGCAGGTCATCGTACCTTTGATCTTTGAGTTGTTGCCGCCTGTGATATTTGAGGCGGCGGGACGTATCGTCTTAGCAATTCTTCAACTGCCCGCACAGCTTGGGGCCGCAATTATCAACGGCATAGGCGATTTATTCAAGGCTGTATTGGGTTTCTTTCAAGATCCTGTTGGGGCGATAAGTGACGGCATTGGCAAGATTTTAAGTGATTTTGTAACCGCCATTATCGGTCCTGTTTTGGCGCTTGTGGGTGTCGATGTCTCTTCATTCATGAGCGGCGGCCGAATGACAAGCGCCCAAGGTGGTATCAGGTTTACTGGAGCCTCAAGAGGCCTCGCAATGCTCCACGAGGGGGAAGCAGTCATTCCGAGAAGCGGCCAAATATCCTCAAGCGTGGCAAGAGATGCACAAAATATAATGCAAGCGCAAGGCGGGGGCGGTGGTGTTACGGTTGTGATCAACAGCGCCATCACAGAAAGATCGGCCGTTGATGCCCTTGTGCGCAAAATAGAGGAGCGATTTAGCGCCTTTGGGCAATCCACAAGCCCGCTCTTTGGAGGTCGATAACATGGGCAATGCAAAATTCTTTTACTATCCGCAACCCGATGGGCGTCACCTCGTGGAGATCGATATGGGTGAGGCTTTGGGCGAGCTTCAAAGCGTATTTGCACATGATGCCGTTGATGCTATTACGCAATCGGGCGGCATATATCGATCCGTGTCACGTGGTGCGGAGTTTGTGACCATACAACGGGACCGCATGCAACTAGGTGAGGATCTTGCCGTGCAATTTCGTGCACTACAAAACCACCTCGATAGAGGTTATGCATGCATGTTTACTGCAGATCACGCAAAAGCGTGGGCAGCTTCTTGCATTCCATCACCCACAGCGGGTGATTTTACGATCAATGTAGGTGATGCGGTGTTTTCCAGTATCACGGGCACGGTTGTTGGTGGCTCGTCCCTTGTGCCTGTGGCGGGCGATTATGTTGCTATTGATACCGATAGCCCGCCTTTGGTGCATGAGGTGGGAGAAGTACAAAGCGCATCGCTTACAATGGCCTCAGGTGGCTCGATCACGTTTCAAAATCGTGTATGCTTTGATTATGCGGGGCGCATGGCGTTTGCCCGTTACTATCGCTTTTGGCCTGTTCTCAAGCGCCCACAGGAGGATATCGGCACACCCATGATCACAAACGAGGGTGGGCGTCTGTTCTCGCTTTCGGTGCGTCTTGTGGTGGATTATGAGGCCATGTTTGCGTTTTACAATGGCGAGGGTGAAACCGTACCGCTTGCCGAAGCCTCACCCGCATCAGGTGACCTAAGCAACAATGAAGGATCCTTCACGCTTGATACAGGATACAAGGCTTTTGATCCACGGCCACAAGCCAAAGAGGTGAGCATCAATACAAGCGTACTCAACGCAATACGACGAGGGCGATCGTAATGGCATGGAGCACCGATTTTATTGCAGCGTTGAGCGCTCCCTCTATCACGCCGATATACATTCTTGAGGTTGTGCGTGTGCCTCAAGGTGTGGGCGCTCCTGCGTTTATCTATTCGGATAGAGGTGATTTACAGATCGGCCGTGGTGGTGTTGACATACAGGGCACGAGTGTGATCCCGCAAAGGTGGTCGGTGTCTTTTGGTGGTTTTGCGCTTGAACTTGTGGGTGATATACGGCCGTTTCGTAATAGCCTCATACGAGGGGCTTTGTGTGTGCTTCGTGTATCGATCGCAGGTCTTGCCGATGAGCGGATCGCCATTGGGCAACTCGACCAAATCGAGGGCGTTCGTGGTGTATATCGGGCATCTTTTAAGGACTACCTGAGCGCATCACAATCAAGATTTGATACTCGAAAGGTGGGCACACAATACCGATCACAATGGTTCTATGGTACCGCAACAAAAACAACCGTTTCTCATGTGTGGAATCCTTTCCAAACGTCATTACAGGTTGTTAGCACGGATGACTTTACAAAGTCAACGGGGATCGATGGTGTCTTGTATTGTGTACCGTCAAGCGGTAGTGCACCCTTTTTCATGCACTGGAGTGCAAAGGATGACGCAACGGATATTTTTACCGTGTCCGGCCGGGCTGATCATCCCTCAACCGCAAGCGAGAGTCTTTTACATGTTGGGTCAGAGGTCTACAATGCGGCACGTGTTGTGGGTGCTCCCTTTTCGATATTTGCACAACTGATCACCTCAACGGGTACAGGTACAAACGGCCCAAATGATCGACTACCTGAGAGTTATGGAAACGGCGCACCCTTACATCATTCGTTTTTCGATGTGGCAGATGCGCAGAATACATCAAGCTACATCTTGCCCTCAAGTGGTACGTTTTATCAGTGGGATTTTGTATTTAACGAGCCTTTGAGCGGCGGGCTTCGTGCGGTGATGGATATAGCGGGCAACGTTGGGCAATGGCCTGTGATGCGTCAAAACTCATTTTCTTGGCGTGGATGTTGTGATCCCACAGGCCAAAGCGGAAACAAGCCGCCGACAAGTGCACACATTTACGATGATGACATTATATCAATCGATGGCGTGCAGTTCTTTGATCCTACGCTAAGCGCTCCATTTCTCCAAACGTCGATCACGTATGACGTAAGCAACACAACAAAAAGCGTTGTAAGCAATACGGATGGCGATTACTTGCCGATGAATACCGAAATAGAGAGGCAATTTGGTACAAGGTATTCCACAGGCGGATCAAATATGGCATCGATGGCAAGCGGGGATCTTGACCGGATGCAGATATGGGATCTTTTCCATTGGACCAAAGTTTCTTTGCGTGTGAGGTTGCGGTTTGCGGTGCTTTGTGCGGGCGACGTGGTCCAACTTACAAGCGCATTCATACAAGATATCAGCACACAAGTTGGTGACACCTACAACGGGCGCAATGGGATGGTGTTAGAAGTGGGGTACAATATCACATCAAGATCGTGTATATTGGTGATAGGTTTTCCGCCTGAGGTGTAAAAGATGAAATATGAGATCTGGCATGCAAAGCCCCCGATTTTGCAACGCTTAATCACACGTGGCTATAAGGTTTTTGAGGGTGAGGATCATGATCTCAACCTCATCGGTATTCGCTCAAAGAATCGCACGGCGGGATCGTTTGACGATCTCTTTGTGTGTGTATATCGTGAGGATGGCGTGTGGATACAAGAGACGTATCAAGCGACATGCGATCCAAGCGCAGAGCAACACGAAGATCCAACAAACAAAAAGGGTGTGGCGATACTCAAGGCCGGCCAATATCGGGGCGTGTGGAAGCTTGATAAACATGCGGGCAAATACCTCGCCCTATGTCAACGGGGCGCAATGGTTACCGTCTACAGAGACAACACAGGCGATACCACAAGCGACCATATCAACGAGGATACAGGATGGTTCGGAATAAATGGGCATCGTGCTCATGAGACAAAGCTTGTTGATTCAACAAAGTACTATAGCGCCGGATGTCAGGTGCTCAGACATCCCGCAGATTTTGCACGCCTCATGGCCTTATGCAAGATGCAAGCGGCAAGGTGGGGCGACTCCTTCACATATACACTACTCGAGGAGGAATAATGCCCACCGAGATGGTTACACAGTTATGGATGGATCTTGCAACAAATGCGCCTTTTGTTGGGTTTCTCTTGTATCAGTATTGGGATCAACGCAAAACCAACAAAGAGCAGCGTGACGAGATGCGAGAAATCAGACTTGAAGCAAAAGAGCAAGAGAAAGAGATCCGCAATCGATTCGAAAAGGTAATTAAAGATCTCAACAAGGACCGTGATCAACTTGTCGACGGGTTTTCATCTCGTATTGATAGCCTTGAACGTGGACAACGCAAGTTATTTACAATCCTCGAGCCTCTCAAAGAGCAAATACAAGAGATGAGGCTCAAAGAAAAAGTAAAACAAGAGATCGGTGCGGTATAATGATATTGTTGCCTCGTCGTGAGGCAACACGGGAAAAGTCGCAACAAGGTGCCTCATAAGGCATCTTTTGTTTTTTTCAAAATAATACTTGCACATTATAAGTGAATGACATATAATAAAAACACCAACCAACCAACAAGGAAAAGACAATGAAGAAGCTTTGCAGCGTAACACTTTTTTATACAGACAACACAATTACAGTACAGATGATGCTCGATACCAATAGCCCTGATATCGAGAATGTTATCTACGATACTTTCGGAGATATAGCAGGCAAAGATCTATATGACTATGAAGTAGTCGATATAAAAAAACTTGAGGATATGAGGAAAGAATCCAATAGATCAAAAGGGGGTGCATAATGAATAGAGATCAAGTAAGAATAAACAAGAGGGAAAACATTGTTTATTATGCCCCACAGATCTATTGTCAAAAAGTTCGCTCATTTCAACTGACATATCAATACGATCCTGAGCTAGCTTATCGTATAAATTTGGTTTGCAAACAGGTCAAAGAAGGCCAGATCTCGCACTGGCAATTCATAACCCATTGTATCAACAAAGAGATCCCGATCTTCGTAAAAACAAAATGTTGGGGGGAGTTTTGGGAAAATGAACCCCTGTTCATTTTTGCGGGACTCGATGATCTGCTCAAAGATAAAACACAGGTGATCGTGTATTCATATCGACACGAATATTGTTACACAACCCCTGTGGGGCTACTTGATGTCGATGTTGATCAAGACTACCGAGCATTGATAACATCGTAATAATAATATGCAAAAGCATATAAACAACCCACAACAAACCCACAAGGCCGCATCGTGCGGCCTTTCTTGTGCAATAAAAAAGCCCGCAGTAGATGCGGGCACAAAACCGAGGAGATGTTTTGTTTTTGTGGATAGACCTAGGTGAAATAAACCACGTGAACGGAATCGCCGTTGCTAAGGTTTCCGCCAAAACTCAAACGACACACACCGCCCGCACCGCCGGAAACGGCAACCGTATACTCGGATCCGTTACCCGCAGATCCGCCAATAGCGGTCATGTTGAGAGCGGCCAAACCATTGATATATACCATTACGCTATTCGCAAATCCTGCATCGAGTGTACGGGCAAGATCAAGTGTTGAGGTGGAAGATCCTGATATCTGGAATCCTTCTTGAAAAAATGCGGCGCCTATTTTTGCGGCCGATATTGCATCATCTTGGATGTTGGCTGTCTGTACGCAATTGCTCGATAGCTTTGCGTTTGAGATTCCGCCATCCTTGAGGCGTAGAGAATCGCTGTTGATCTCAATTGTCGCATCATCAACGTTTACAGATAGCGCAGATCCCGCACCACCTGCAAGACCGTCACCCGCAACACTTGAGGCAAGCTTGCCTTCATCAACGGCATTTGCCGCAAGTTTGGCAAGAGTCACGGCACCTGAGTTTATTTTAACCGAGGTAACGGCATTGGACCCGATCGCACTAGCGTCCACGATTCCGGCCGCAAAGTATGCGCTTGAGTCAATAGATCCATCGGCGATGGCGTTAGAGGTTACGGAGTTTGCGCCCATTTGTGCGCTTGTGATGGTTCCAACGCTCAAGCCACTTGCGGATGCTTGTAGCGTTGATCCGTTGAGTTTGACCTGTGCAGATCCAGAATTGAGTTCAAGGCCATTGCCCGCTTTGATCTCAAGTTCTCCAGATGTGAATTGCAAACCGCTATTGGATGACAGGTCGATCGATATGGTCGATCCGCTCTTTTGTAGGCCGTCGCCCGTGTTGATGGAAGAAAGTCCGGTAAACTGAGTGATTACGATTGCGGTTGTGCCAAGGTTGATATTGTCCGTTGTGACTGTAAATCCAGCATCCGCATGCGTTGCACCTTGTCGACAGAAGACCGCAGCTTGTTCTAATTTTTGGGCGGTGTTAGCGTCCTCTGAGCGAGACATCGCAGCGCCTGCGCTTGCAAAAACATAGATGCCGTTTTGTGATGCTGTGCTTTGATCTTTGAGAAGTACACGATCATTTGCCGAAAGCGTTACACCATCGATTGCAGATGGAGCGCTTGAAATATCGACGTTTGCGGTACTTGCGGCGATACAGCTTTCCTTCCAATGAATTCCTTGGGCTGTGGAGTCGACATAGGCCTTTGTGGCGGCGTGCGCATCGCTTGTCGGCGTGGCTACACTAACCGTACCTGAGGAGAAGTTAAAAGATCCGGTGAGGTCTATTTTTGCCGCAGTCACCACACCATTTGCAAGGTATGCGGAACTATCAATTGCGGAATCTGCGATCTTAGCTGATATTACGGAATCGTTAGCGAGAGCTGAAGAAACGACAACGCTAGATCCAAGGAGGTTGGAATTGTCGATGATTCCGGTACTGAGTTGTGTTGAGGTAATCGAGGCCGATTTTATCTGACCGCCTCTAATTTGTATCGTCATGGGTGTTTACTCCGATGATTGTGTTGTATAAACCGCCTCAAGTGTATCACCTGTGAGCGGCGGGGATGAAAACTCGAAATTACGATCGTCGATAATTGAGATCTGGCTAACACGTTCTTTGAGTCCGTTGAGATATACGTTGAGCGATCCCGACGTAACATCCTTTGACGTTGTAAATCTCACGGTGACACCATTACATAACGTTGTAAAATCATCAATTTGCGTTACCTGTGCGGCATCGGCGCCAACTTCTCGCCCCGTGCCCCCTTCATCATTGTACACATTTGCTATAGGCATGTCAACCCCTTAACATTCATAGGTAAGAGAGGCGCTTTGTACGCTACATGTACCTGTATTGGTGCGTATATGCAGGTATAAAGTCTTGTCTTGTATGTCTCTCACGATCACATCAAGGCGATACGATGCGGCGCCAACCGTGTTGGTGGTGAGGCCTGTTTGTATGTCGGATCTTGTTTCGGTCATCAAGATGTTATCACCTGCGGCGTCTCTTGTGAGCGTTGCAAAAAGCTTGTCGGCGCTCGAAATATCGGACAATTGGACCTCTAACATGGAGGCTTTTACGTTGATTTGTGATGTTCCAAACTTGTCATACTGCAAGGCAACGGCCTTGCCTGTGTTGTAATTTGTTGTGATACCCGTCGCACCCGACGCACTGAGCATTTGATCGTATTCGGCCATATCATTTATCACGTAAGGGGTTAAGATATAGGCCTATCTTAGCACGATACAACAGCATACGCACCTTGAGCGCATTACGTACGCTCAAAGGGTAACACAGGCGGAATAGTTGCACGCACATAAGCACATCGTCAAGGGCCTCATGTGTTTGTGGAGGCCATCCGAAGATCTTGGCGATACTGCTCATGCTCATCGATGAGAACCCATACGGCATAAGGGCAGCACTCGCCAAGGCGATGGTGTCGATTCCACGGCGCAAGATCCTCCTTTGTGGTGCATGATCTTGCAAAAGCTTGAGAATAAACCCACGATCAAAAGGCCAATTGTGTGCAACCGGAATACATGAGTCCATAAAATCTGCGATTGCAAACGCTGCCCTTTTGGGGTCAAGCGCTCCACATTTGGCCCATTGATCAGGCGTGTACCCGTTGATCTTCAAGGATTTGGGATCAGCCCCTCCTATGTTTTGCGGCCAAATATGGATGTGTATGCGGGCGACCTCCTCAAGATCCTTGTTGAGTTTGATACCCGCAAAGCTGATCATTTCATGGCCTCGATAGGGGTACAGCCCCGTTGTTTCGGTGTCCAATACTACAAACATAAAAACCTCCTCATGTAGATATATAGAGGTTTTTGAAGAAATATCAAAATAATGTTTGACACATTATAAGTGAATGAAGTATAGATATTGTACACCAAACAACAAAAGGAAAAACAATGGCTACTTCATACCACGCAAAAATCATAACAAAGACAACAAAGCAAGCTTACTCTCTAGAGGAGGCTGTAAAAAACAGCTTTGGTGTTATCCATAGCGAAAGAAGTGTACAGATCCATAGCGTCGATCTTGAATCTAGCGACTCATCATCTCTATTGATCGAATCTATTCAATCGTTGGCCCTAGATGTTATCAAAACAATCGAATCCATAGAGATAGAGAAGTACCAAGGAAAATACGAAGATACATGCAAATGGAGAGGCACAATTGTATTTGCCTTTGTTGATGGTGAGTTTGTTGAGGCAAGAAAGCATCATTCTATACCCGCCCTCAAGAGACACATCAAGATCATCGAGCAGATCAACGAAATCATAGCAGCAAAGAAAGCCGCCAAAAAAGAACAAACAGTATCGCGGCACGACATACATAAGGACTTCAACCCCGCAACCAACACCGATCACGCAAGAGCCTCAAAGGTCATGCTTGAGGAGTTGAGAGCAGACCTTCGAGAGGTTGAGCTTGACATGTTTGCTTCAAAGCCTGCAATCTTGGATATGTATGAGGATAACGTTAAAAAATTCGACGGCACCGATTGCAAGATCGCACAAGAATACGCAGAGATGATCCGCTCTCTCATTGAGAAGAATCGCCCACAAGAGGAGGCACAAGAAGAAACAAAGCACTTTTATGATTTTGTCGGCTACATGCTCAGCGAAGGAAATGCCGATACATCTCAGGACATACGGGACACGATTAACGATCTCATTATTGAATACGTAGACGAATGCAAAAATAGCGGATGCGATCTACCTGTATCCTTTGGTGATGATGTTGATCGCTGGCATGTAGCCAACATTATACAATCACACCTGGATGTAGAGGTTCGATACTACCAAGAGAGGTTGCAAAAGATACAAAAGGCTTTGCATGTGCTCAAAGAAATATAAGACCACAACAAACCCACAAGGCCGCATCATACGGCCTTTTTTATTTTCTCAAAATAATGTTTGCAATCTCATTCTCATTCGCATACAATGAAGAGGTAACAACAAGGAGCAACAATGCAATTTACACCAATAACCCACACCGACATCCAAACGATGAGCGAGATGCCCAAGGCCTCGATCCTCGTTTGGCTCAAGCTTCGCATCTATGCCGGCCAAAACGGCAAGGCATATCCAACAAGATCAAAGATCGCCGAAGATCTTGGCTTGTCGATTCCATCCGTAAATCGTGCTTTTCAAGACCTCGAAAAGAGAAGCATGATCACAAAGATCAACAATCACGGGGTGATCAAAAATGCACAGTACATGATCAAAAATGATCAGTCACTAATCAGAAATGATCACTCGAACAGATCAGAAATGATCAGTGGCACTGATCAAAAACGATCAGTGGATGTGATCAAAAATGATCAACAGAATAAAGAAAGTAATAAAGAAAGTAATAAAGAAAATAATATTGCTTGTAGTAAAGACAATACTTCTTCTTTTGCTTTTGAGAGGGCGGCAACAAGTGCCGCACAGGTTGAGGCACTGGATGGCAGTGATGAGCGGGATCTTTGGTTGGCAGAGCTTTGGGCAAAACATGCAACCACACAGGGATGGATCTCTTCTGATATCCCCAAAGATTTTGCCATGATCAAAGAAGGTCTTGAAGTCATACAGATCGCAAAGGTTGTGCGCAAGCTAGATGCGTATATTACCCGTGAGCAATGCAACGGCATGTACCAAGGGAAAGGATGGGCACGTAAGATCCGTGATCGATGGTGTGCGAAGGAATCCAAAAGCGTGAGCAAATACGATCGTAAAAAAATGAGTGAATCCACAATCATGATCGGGCAAGAGAAGCAACAAGCCGAGAAAGAAGCACAAGAACACCAAGAGCAGATCAAAAGGGCGGCGGCGGTGTCAAAGGCTACCAAGAGCAAGGCGGCGGCGTTGTGGGCTGATTTTGTGGCTCGATTCGACAACTACGAAGAGCGTGCCAATGCGGTCTTTGAGTGGAGGCGATCCGGTGGACTTACCGATGAGGTACGTAAGGAGATAAAGAGCGATCCCGATCTCTTTGATTTTGATATGCTTTGTGATGTTCCTGTGTATCCTATGAGAGGTGAGGCATGAGAGGCGAATATATCGTAGGCGACAAAGCCTTTGCAAAAACCGAGTTTTGTCGTGTTGCGTTGTTGGGTGAGATTACCCGTATTGATGGCAACATGTGTTCTCTCAAGATGTGCGGATATGATCCCAAACGGCGGTCCTCAATAATACCGCATACCATCACAACACGGCTCGATCTGCTTGATCCTCATGCAGATGTTATTAAGAGATGGGAGAGCAAGGCGATGGATTTCGAGATCACAAAAACGAGGGTTGAGATATCAAAGCTTGCGGATAAACTCAAGGAGGCAATGAGACATGACAAAGAAATCATATGGAAGCCCTAAGGATCGGATGATGAAAAAGACGACACAACAAGGGGATACACGTATTAGGATCACGCTTACAAAAGAGCAGTACGCACAGGCGGAGCGCATTGCAAAGCGCCATGCCATGCACGCCGATGATGTGATACAAAGGTATGTTTTGCGATGTATTGCAGACCTCTCGCATCCGTGATATTGTTAGGGATGTAAATACACTGTATTTGCATCCTTGTTGTTTGTTGAGGGCGGTGCTTTTGTGTCGCCCTCACTTTTTTCTCAAAAGAATACTTGACTATCATATAATGACACTATAAGATAAAGTGTACAACAAAGGAGCAAAACAATGGAAAACACATGGATACATATCGTCGTAGAAATTGACGGCATGATGATCACGGACTCTATACGAGTTGCGAATGCGGCCGATCTTGCAGATCATATTGCACGGCACGTCAATAACGGAGGCGATATCATCGCCATCACCACAAGTGAAGAGTGGAATGCGCAAAAGGCGCCCGATCTTAGTTCGGACGATCTTGACGCATGGGCGCAAGAACTTGAGGCGGAGATATCAGAATAATGAGCAAAGAGAGAAGAAGCATGATGCACCCACAACGCAAAAGCGATCGGTTTGGTGGGTTTGAGATCAAGCGCATCACATGCGGATGGAGTGATGCAGAATATAAAACAACCCTATATTTGAGGCTCAACGGGCGAGGTGTGGCACGCATCTGCGATTGCGATGGGTATCACTACAAAAAGACGTGTTATCACCTCACAGCGCTTGAGGAATGGGCACGAAAGAGCAAGGAGCAAGGCGAATGAACAATACTAACAATATATCTTTGGGATCATGGGTGCATCATAGGTATCACGGCCGATGCAAGTTGGTTTCCTACTACTTTTGCAGTCGTACAAATGACACCATCTATGTTCTTTATGATGAGCAGGCATGTGAATGGTTAGTGCGTAAGCAAGATTGGGATGTTGAGATACGGTAACAAAGGAGTAAGGGAAATGAAAGACGTGTACTTAGAGAGAAGAGATCAAGAGATCAAGAAGCTAAAAGATGATTATTGGCGAGCAAGGAAGGGCGATGGTGAGGCCATTCTTTTTGATATGCTCGTAAAGATTGACGATAAGACCACATACATTGCAGAACATCCCGAAAGAGCAAAGAATCATTACAGCAAGAATCGTGATGCGGCGTTTGTAAAGTCTGTGCGCACATCGTTGGGGTTAACGCAAGAGGTGTTCGGGCATCGTTTGGGCGTTACCGCTACAACTGTAAACAGATGGGAAAACGGCAAGATGCCGCTATCTGATGAGAAAAGGACTTTCATTGAGGGTGTGGCAAGGTGTGCGAGAGATACCCCATCATGGCAAAAGGACGTTATGAGTCTTTTGAGAGGTGTGTAATGAGTTACTCACAAGAAAACAATGAGATACTCAAGGCGGGCGGGCGGCCTACACAGGGTAAGAACTCGCCAAGAATTACAACCGTCATGCCTGAGTGGATGCTTGAAAAACTCAACAAGTACGCCAAAGAGCGCAAGATCTCACGGGGCGAGGCCATCCGCCAAATCCTCAACGGGGTGCTTTGATGGGTCAGCCTCTCAAACTCCTCAACGAACAGATCGTTGCCCGTATTATGGAAGCAACGGCAAAAGGGCATACAAGAGAAATGGTGGCGTATTATGCAGGCCTTGATCCGTCTACGTTGTACAGATGGATCAACTTAGGGCGTGAGGGAAAACAGCCGTACCAGTCTTTTGTGCGTAAACTCGAAAAGGCACGGGCTGAGGGATCCCTTGGTTTGTTGGAAACCATAAAACAAGCCAGCCGTGATCAGTGGCAGGCGGCGGCGTGGCTTCTCGAACGGTGTCATGGATTCCATAAAGACGGTCCACCACCTGTGCAAATTACGATTGACACGGAAAGCATGGATGTGCGTGCGTTGGTGCAAGAGTACAAAAAGGAAATCCTGCCCATCATCGAAGCACCTGAGATCGATCTTGATGAGGAATGATATGAGCGTCTTTGATACCATGCATATACAAGGGCGTGAAATACACCCCAAGAGCATCTTTGATCGGTGCGTATTCATGAAGCAGGGCCGTGATCCTGTGTATTGTTATGCACGTCTTGTGCATGTTATGGCGCAAGAGTTTGATAAGGGCAATCCAAACGCATACTATATTCAAGCAATACATAATCTCTGTTCAATATTTGGTATTGTAGGAACACAAGAACACCAACACAAACCCATCATTAGAATGAAAAGACAAGGAGCAAAGCAATGATGAATGAAAAAATACAGGCCGATCTAGAGGAAAGGGGCAAAGCATCCCTTTCTGTGGATAGAAAGATTTTGGGCTATCTTGAGGCCGAACCGAATCAGGTGCATACACTGAGAACTATATGCAACGCCAAGAACGGAGCACATAATGGTACTTTTTGGACGGCGGCGTATTCTTTGGCCGCAAGAGGTAAGATCGGGTATGCGGATCGAAAGTATCACGTATTTGGGGGTGATCTGGCATCGTTAACCAAAAAGGTGCGGTGTGTGGTGTGGCATCGTGATCACGTTCCTCAAGGGTACAGTATTCGACCCCAGTGGGCCGCATACCAAGCCAGTACAACACAGCCCTCACTATTTGGGGATAACATAACATCTCTCAATAGCGAAGAACTTGATCGGCTTATCGAGCGGGCGCAAGAGGTCCGCTTTGAGAGGCTTCTTGAGGGTCGTTATCGTGGAGCGGTTGATCATATGGTTGAACCTATCAAGAAGATCCTTAAAAAGGCGGGCGTGGCTGATCCTGTGGCGCTTGTACATGGCGATGATACGTGCACATTTTTGACGCTCACGGCTACAAACGCAATGCCCTTACAGGTCACATACGCAACCAAAGCAGGCAACGAAATTGCACAAACGCAAGAGTTATCGCATATTACGATACACGGAGCACCCGCAGTGTGGACAATATTCGAGGCGTACAAAAGAGCGAGAGGCGATCAATGAGACGGCAATTTCGTCGGGATCTCTTGATAACCGAGCCACCACCAAGGCCAAAGATCAAATGGAAGCGCAAAAAGAATCCAAATCTCACATGTGAGGCGCTTCGTTTGCTTATGCGTGGTTACATCTCCAAAGCAGGTGCAAAGAATGTGGACCGTCATGAGTGGGCAGAGTTTTGCGGGGTGCATGTTAAAACACTCAACAAATGGATCGCAGGTTATCCAATGCGAGAGGACCTTATTTATCGGGTTGCTCGATACCTTGCACCGTTGTTGGGGTCCACGAAAAAACAGATCGCCGAAGAGATTTGTGAGACGCTAAGCGCTTGGCGTGCGGCATGAGTCTACAGCGGGCACGGCGTCAACTCATCGACATCATGCGGGCCTATCCTTTGGCGTTGTCTCGTTTATGGGTCCCGCATTGTCACAGGTGGGATGGCTTTGGTGTAAAGAGTGAGCGTGCCCGTGGTTGTGGTCTTGAGATGCATATGATTGGCCTTGGCTCGTACCGTTGCGATCGCTGTGATATCGAGGAGCCAAGAACATCGCAACGAGAGGCGGCGATCCGGTTCATGAATAGCGAAGAGGCGTATTTGTGTACAGGTGGAAACCGTGCAGGCAAAACGCAATTTGGTGCACAATTGGCGATCGCCATTGCCGCAGGTCGGGATGCTTGGTGGGTGCGTGAGTGGCTCAAGCTTAACGATCTGCCTGATGATCTTGTGCAACGTAAACCTCAAACTGTGTGGTATGTTGCGCTCTCTTATGGTGATGCCCTTGAGTATGGGCGGCCAAAGCTTGAGCAATATGCACCGCAGGGCACGAAGTATACAAGATGGAAAGCGCAGGATCGTGCATCGATGAAGCTACCAAACGGCGGCCGTATTGTCTCTTTGAGTGATAGCGCAGGGCGTGAGGCTTTTCAAGGTGCATCGGTGAAATTTGTGTGGTGTGATGAGGAGCCGGATCGTGAGGTTTTTGAAGAGTGCATGCTTCGTATCGTGGACACCAAGGGCAAGATCTTGATCACGGCAACGCCCTTGAAGGGTCTATCGTTTATGTATGACTTCTTTGTGGATAACCCGCCTCAAGGCTTTGATCGATATGCGATATCAGGTCTTGATAATCCGTACATATCGAGCAACAAGCTAAGAAGGGCGGTTGCACACTTGAGCGAGGCAAGTCAGAACGCTCGTCTATTTGGTATGTTTACAAGTCAGAGCGGGCTTGTGTACAACGAGTTTGATCGGGCTGTGCATACATGCAAACCGTTTGCGATTCCAGATCATTGGCCCCGTGATATTGCGATCGACTTTGGGGTGCGTAACCCCTTTGTAGCGCTTTGGATTGCGCATGATGAGGATAAGGATGTGTTGTATGTCTATAGAGAGTATTTCAAGACCGAAAAAACCACGCTGGAAAACGGCCGCATGATCATCGCTTTGGGTGCAAAAGATCCCGATCTGCGGTGGATTGTTGCGGATCCTGAGAGCAAGGATGGGCGTTTGCTTCTTGCCCGTGAATTGGGTTTGAATACGAAGCCAGCGCCGAAACACATGGGCGTTGTGCAAACCATTAGCCTCGTAAAAGAGAGACTCAAACTTGATGTTGAGGGTAGACCTGCGCTTGTGGTGTTCAACTCATGCAAAGAACTCATAAAGGAGTTTCGAAAGTACAAATGGAGCAAAGCCAAAGGCAAAGACAAGCCTGAGAAGATCCATGATCACGGAATGGATGCGTTGAGATATGAGTGTGCCTTTTTGTACCGTTACCGCAAACACAGGCAATAACATGAGTGATCTCTTTAATGTTGTAAGACCTGCTTTGTTGCTTCGCAAACCTCTTGAGAAGGGTTTGACCATTGCACAAAACGTGCTCAAACATGGCACGGGTGCGCTCAATATAGATGGTTGTCGTTTTGGGTATGGTGATCCGTGTTGGGTTGGTGGTGAGTATTCATATCGAAAAAATTATCTTGATAAAGATGGCAATCAAGAAAAAGGCTCAGGTAAGTCAATGTTTTTGGGTGATTCTTATGCCATAAAAAGATCGCATAAACACCCCGAAGGCCGATGGCCTGCAAACCTATATCAATGCAGTGGTGAAGATACACCCTCAAACACAATAAACAATAAAACAAGGATAGATATGACTGATCAAGATATGTGGCACGATATGCCAACCGCAAAGATCATGCATGGCAATTGCATGGATCTCCTCAAAGAACTACCCGATTGCAGTATCGATGCAATTGTAACCGATCCACCGTACGGCATGTCGCCCGATGGTATCGCCCGCACATGGGCTGATATCGAAGAGGGGCGCAAGATGAAGGGTTTTATGGGCAAGGAGTGGGATGCCGCTGTGCCTTGTCACAACTTCTTTGCGGAGTGCTTTCGGGTCTTGAAGCATGGCGGGCACATGATAGCCTTTTCCTCAACACGCACGGTTTGTGCTTTGGGTATGGCCGCACAAAAAGGCGGGTTTCGAATCCGTGATATGATCCATTGGTGCTACTTCTCAGGATTCCCAAAGTCGCACGATATAAGCAAAGCGATTGATCGTGAGGCGGGTGCGGTGCGTGAGGTTGCACACCTTAAAGGCAAGAGCGGAAAAGATCGCATGTGTATGCAAGGAGACTTTGCAGGAGAGTATTTTGAAACAAAACCCGCAACACAAGACGCACAAAAATGGGCGGGTTTTGGTACCGCCCTCAAGCCCGCTGTTGAGCCTGCTTTGTTACTTCGCAAGCCGCTTGAGAAGGGTTTGACCATTGCACAAAACGTGTTGAAACATGGTACGGGTGCGCTCAATATAGATGGGTGTCGGTTTGGTTATGGTGATCCTTGTTGGGTAGGGTCTCAAGAGATTGTTAGCAATCATGGGAGAAGTGGTAAGAGTGTTGGCACATCATGGAATTTAGGAAAAGCTGAGCCAATGCAAACAGATGGTCAAAAAATAGGCCGATGGCCTGCAAACCTTTATCAATGCGCCAAAGCCTCACGATCTGAGCGTGAAGAGGGGCTTGAGCATCTCGAATCCAGAAGCGGTGCGGATACCGTCCACCGCAAAGAAGGATCGGCAGGTCTTGAGAATCCAAGAGCGGGCGCAGGTCGAACCGCAAACGAGGTGCGCAACATACATCCCACAGTCAAGCCGATCAAGCTAATGCGTTGGTGTTGTCGATTGATAGGCGGGCAAAAGGGATCTGTGATCCTCGATCCGTTTTGTGGAAGCGGCACAACGGGTGCGGCCGCCATCCTTGAGGGTTTTGATTTTGTGGGTATGGAGATCACGCCCGAATACTTGCCGATTATCAACGGTAGACTACAATGGGCAAGAGAGGAATACAAAAGAGAGAACGCACAACTCAGCCTCTTTGGGGGTATGTAATGCGCAAGAAAGAGATAGATATGCAAAGCCTTGAAGGTCGAATACTTGGGGCGATCCGCAAGCTATCAAAAGGGATCGATATACTGATTGAGTTGCAACTTGAGATCATTGCGCATCGCTCACGCTTGAGGAATCTTATTATGGCGTACAACTCAAAGCATGGGCAAGAGGGTTGCGACGATCTTATCAGGGCGATTGTGATTGATGAGGCGTTACCAAACGAGGAGATCAAAGGGGCGTTCGATCTGACTGATATCGCATTTCGTGAGGCGCTGGAGCGTATACAGCACCGAGACAACATGAGAAAATAAAACATGCTATATTACGCAAGAGAGAGGTGATATAATGAGCAAAGATCTACCCGCAAAGCCCTTGAGTTTTTGGCAACGCATCACAAAAGCATTTGCAAAGCCTGTGGAGAAACCCGAGAGACCTGCGCATGGTGCGGACTGGGCACGCTCTCAAGGTGCTGCAAATCCTTACCCCGTCAAGTTGTCGATGAGCGCATTTGCATCACATGGTTATGTATATGCGGCCGTATCAAGGGCATCACAAGACCTTGCCGCATTGCCGATCAAGCTTATACGAGGAAAAGGCGAGAATAGCGAGATCATCGAAGAGCATCCTTTCTTAGATCTCATGGACCAGCCATCAACGTATAAAGATGGCTTCTCGTTTCGTGAGCAGTTGATTGTTGATCTTATGCTCTCAGGTGGGTGCTATGTGCTTCTTGCGGGTACAACCGATGTGCCCACGTCGCTCTTTCGTTTGCACCCTGAGCAAACCAAAATCATCACGGATCCGGTTGTAGGTATCAAGGGCTTTGAGTTTACCGATAGCGGCACAGCCGTTGAGTATCCCATAGATCGTGTCGTGTATGCCCAAAGCGCATCATGGGGCGCGGGTGTAGATTCCTTGTATGGGCTTGGCGGTGTCCAACCTTTACAGCGTGAGATCAGTGCGGATATAAGCGCACAAAAACTTGCGGCCGATTCCTCGAAGAAAGGGCGTCCTGATATCCTCATATCGCCCGCAGATGAGGCGGATATTTGGGATTATGAGCAAAGACGTGCGATCCTTGACGCATACAAAGGTATGAGTAGTGAAGGAGGCGCCATGGTGCTCAGTGGGCAGGTAAACGTGGAACCCCTGCAAATTTCTCCGAGGGACCTCGAGTTTCAAGCCGTGCGAGACTACACAAGGCAAGCCATTAGCGCTGTCTTTGGTGTGCCTCCTTCGGTATTGGGCGACAATAGCGCCAACTTTGCGGTGTCACGCCAACAAGCCCAAAACTATTGGGAGGTGCAAACCAAAAGAGGCAAGAGGTTATCATTCTTGCTTACGCAGATCGCCAAACGCTTTGATTCTTCGTTTCGTGTTGAGGTGGATTATTCGGGTGTTGAGGCCTTGCAAGATATACGTAATGCACAGCTTGACCGTATCACAAAGCACATCCTCAACGGGATGGATGCGGGCGATGCGTACACCTATGAAGGTATGCAAGATGCACCCATTGTGCCTCTAGATGAGCGTGAATCACCCGCCGAAGATGTAGGCGATGAAGAAGGGCAAAACGTGCGGGCAATGGAGATGATTTTGCGCACCATCTCCAAAGACCAAAAGCAAGAGACGAACTATGGCCTCAAGAGCAACGCAAAAGAGGCGATGGATGCGCTACCTGAGGCAACGCAAAAGGGCTTAAAAAAAAAGGCCAAAGATCACAACGAGGATTACGGAGACAACCCAAAGAAGAGGCTAACGAATAGCAACTACTTGGCGGTGTCGTATTGGCGAGGTTTGGCCGCCTACGAATCTAACCCCGAAAGCGTGCGCCCATCGGTGTCCAGCGCCCAACAGTGGGGAATGGGGCGTGTCAACGGTTTATTGTATGCGCTTCGTACAGGCAAGTATCGAAGGCGGCCATATGATACGGACCTCTTGCCCGAAGAGCATCCGTTATCCAATGCCGAAGATGACAAGGAGCAAAAACACCTCATCTTTGGATACAAGGATCTTGAGCTTGCGCCAAAGGATGCCGCATGGGGCTTTACCAAAAGAGAGGCACGCAAGATTCTTGGCGATGATCCCGATATGGAGCGATATGCACAGGCCTTCCTCTTTGTCAATCGAGGCGGCACAGATGATCCCGATGCCTATAAGCTACCGATCGCAAAGATGATCAACGGGGATCTCAAGGTGGTATTTCGGGGCGTGATTGCCGCAGGCTCATCGGTGCGAGGAGAACCTAAATTTGGAGCGGGTTTTTACAACCTGAGCGGAGCAACGCAAAAAGACAAAGAGCGTCTCTATGATGAAATCAAAGCCCTTTATGAGCGTTTTGGAGAGGCGGCACCGATCGCCCCGTGGGAAGAACCCGAAGAGAAAGCCGAGGAGATCACCAACTTCCCCACAAGAGGTGATGATCGTGCGGTGTCGTTATCGAATAGTCAATACAGGGTTTTTGATGCGGACTATGCCAAAGACCTCAAAGATAATTGGCCTTCGATATGGCGCAAAGGTGGAAACATTGAGGGAAACAACCAGTATAGACGTCTTGAGCCTATCGTAAACAGGCAAGACAAGACACCCAAAACGGATACTGAGGAGATGGCAATCCGCAAGCGTGAGGCATGGGCGGCACGTCACTTGCAAGATTTTCGCTTGGCGGGCACGGTTGCACAGATCAAATGGTTTGTTGTGGGCGAGAAAGGTCAAGCCTACATGAAAGAGCTTATCGAGGAGGAAAAGCGCAAGATTGAGGGCAAGAAGGATCGATCGATGCGTTGGCGTGCATGGATCCAAAAGACGCAAAAGCCCGCCGAGAAAGCGATACAACGGGCGGTGTATAGCTATCTCAGAGAAGCCCGCAAAAGGTATATGGGAAGAGCAAGAGAGTACATACAAACCCAAAGAGGATACACGCCACAGGAGCGCAAAGCCGTGATTGATTGGGCATTGCTTTTGGGTATGGTTGACGAGGTGCGTATCCTCCAAAAGAGGCTAGGGCGTCAATGGTTGAGCGTGTGGAGTTTGGCGGGTAACGATGCTCTTCTTGATGTGTATGAGAGTGCGGGGAAAACGCTACCTCTCGATCTTACTTTTGGATCACGTGAGGCGGCCGTCGAGGCTTCGGATTTTACAGCCATGAACATCGCACAAACCACCGCCAACAAAATGAAAGAGGTTATCGAAAAGGGTTTGTTAGAGGGTGATTCCATCGATGAGATTGCGGGCAACATTTCGCAACATACCGCCTTTGGAATCAAGCGATCACGCACCATTGCCCGCACCGAATCCACAAAAGCGATCAACCTCGCAAGTGAGCAGGCGTATAACACCGCACAGGCGGATGGGATAAAGATCCGTAAAGAGTGGTTATCGTCACGTGATGATCTTGTGCGTGAGACACATCAGGAACTCGACGGTCAGATCGTGGGCGTCAATGAGATGTTCGTGGTTCCTTCCACAGGTGCGCAAGGCTCAAGCCCGTCCAACTTCGGCGATCCGTCCGAGGATATTAACTGCAGATGCACTGTATTGCCGATCGTCGAATGATGCATATCCATGAATACGTTATGATGCTTTTGTGTATACTGTGCCTGTTGTTGTGGATCGTGTGGTTGTATGATGATTGGAGGTAAGATGTTGGAGATAATAATTGCGGCCGTTGTGGGTCTTGGTGTGGGTGTCGGCGGTACGCTCTTCGCAAAGCGTGACAAGAAACCCGATCCGGTTGTGGTTGCGGTTGGCGGTGATGAGGTTGCACGTGGTCAAGTCGAGGTCCAAAAGCAACTCACAAACCTCGATCTTGTCAAAGAGATATGTGCACCTGATTACATCGTAAAACAAGAACAGGGCGATCTGTTGTGCCGTGAGTTATTTTGCCGCATGCAACAACGTGGAATCGACGCACAAACCTCGCAAAGCGATTGTAACGAGATCGCCAACATCGCCAACACAAAGAGCATACAGGCCGCATGCAAGGATCTTGAGGGAGACGCAAAAGAGGTGTGTACAGAATTATTTTTCAAAAGAAAATAAAAAAGTGCTTGCATTATTTTTTCATTCGCTTATAATGAAAGAGTAACAAACAACAACGGAGCAACAAAATGACAACACAAGAAACAATCAAGCTTAACAAAGAAGTAACAAAGATTATTAGATTATTCGCAGATGACAAAAACAGTGGGTATGCGCTTTTATCAGCAAAGCAAGAAACAAAGTTAATCGTACGGATACAAGAGATCGAAAGAAAGCTTAATACAACAATTGTGATTGATGGAATCTACAACCACAATCAAGGATACTAACCACACAACAAACAACCCGCCCGCCTTTGAGCGGGCACAACCCAACAAGGAGCAACAATGTACACAACAACAATTAAAATTACACGAGACATGATTGAGCAAATCGAGGATGGGAGCCTTAAAATCAAATGCGGGCAGTGGGTGCAATACACATGGCTGCGCAAAAAGTCTCGCTTTGTAGGCGTGACAAAAGCAGGATCTATTTGGGCGGTACATAACCGCTATGGAAAGTTTAACGCACAAGCGCAGTCGATCAAGAAATTCCAATAACACCCCAACAAGGAGCAATAACAATGAATCAAGAAGTAATAAGAGAAGTGATTATCATTACATACAAAAACGGCGTGCGGCATGTACTCGAAAAGACGCAGGCGACATACGATCTCATCGTATTCGAGTTTGAAAACATCGAAGAGGTTGAATATGCGGACTACATCGAAACAGGTGCGGCACAATGAGCGGGCTTGTATTCGTAGCGGTGCATATCGTCAAGCCCACCCTCTTTATCCTCATGATCCTCTCATGCCTCTCAGCGGCAATCTATCTCACTACAACCAACAAAGGAGCAAAACACATGCGCAAAGTAGATGCACAACAAATACGTAAAATGATCAAAGTCTTCGGCCGTGCAAAGGTGCGGGCGATTCTCAAAGAAAAAGGTTTGACCTTCGAGGATCTCGGTATTAGATAAATCTTGCAAGTTCATTCTTGTCGATAGTTTGGATCTAAGACCGTTGTTGATTACCTGATATCAACAACGGTCTTTTTTATTGCGTGATCGCTATACGTTGCAAATTGTCCGCATTTGGTGTATATACACATTAGAGGTGATCTATGTACATCAAAAACCTACAATGCGAGATCTTGCGTGATTCGGGCAAAGATAAGCCTGTTGTGAGTTTTATTGCTTCCACAGCCAATGCCGATCGCTATGGTGATGTCATCAATCAACGAGGGTGGGATTTATCTAAGTACAGAAAAAATCCCGTGATTTTACTCAATCACAACGCAAACGCTCTACCGATAGCTCGTGGCGAGGTTGATGTTGTTGATGGGAAACTTATGGTTGATGTTGAGTTTGATATGGACGATCCACAGGCTGCAGAAGTTGCACGCAAGACAAAGGCGGGCTTTCTCAACGCTGTGAGCGTGGGCTTCAATCCCATCGACGCAACACCCCGATCCATGTTGGAAAAGTCGCACCCCGCACACGGTCAAAGCGGGCAATACTTCGATAAGGCCGAACTCCTCGAAATCTCAATTGTGACGATCCCCGCAAATGGCGAGGCCGTTGCCGCCAAAGGATATGATATGCAAAATCGTAATTTCAAGATCTCAAACCTCAAACACATCCTTGATGTGGAGATGCGTGACGATGTGGTTGTTGTGACCTACGCCCGCCACGACATGCCCGAAGATATGGAGCAAGACGCCATGAAAGATCCCGATGAGGAGATCGAGGAGGATCGTGGTCATTACGATGAGGATGAGGAATCCAAAGAAGATCGAGAGATGGACGATGATGAGGATGACAAAGACAAAGAAAAAGAAGACAAATTTTTAACCCCACAAGAGCGCGCCTTTCTCAATGCGCTTTTATCCTAACAGGAGTAACACATGAGTGATAAAACACTTGTAAACGAGGCAAAAGCGATCCTTGAGGGCATCAAGACGCACCAAAAGACCTCCACAGAAAAGCTATCTCAATTTGAGAAGCAACTCAGCGATCTCAAACGTGCACAGCGTCTTTTGCAAGAAGCTAGTGTACAGCCACAGATCAAAGACGAACACCTTAACGCACCTGATTACATGCTCAAGAGCTTTGTTGATGAGAAAGGCGTTCGATGGCAAACCGCCCGCAAGAACGTACAGATCGCAGGGCGTGGTACGGTAGCCGTTGAAGAGAAAGGCCTTCTAGATTCCGATGAGCCTGTAAACCAATGGCATGCGGATCTCATCAAGATCAACAAAGAGCGCTCTCTTGCACGTCTCATCATGAGTACACCCAACACACCAAAGAGCGATCTCAAGTTGTGGAAGCACCTCCAAAAGGCACCCTCTTTCATGCGCCCTGCAATAAGCAAGGCGTTTAACGATTCCGCAGGTCAGGGGGCGGAATGGGTACCAGATCAATTTGCCGCAAACCTCTATTTTAACATCGAAGAGACAAGTCAATTGCCTCGTGTTGTTGCGGATAACCTCCAAAAGCAAAGCGTTGAGCGTAGCACCATCTTGATTCCTCGCATGGAAAAAGGTGGCCGTCCGTACCTTAAAGGCAAGGTTTCCACAGACTCACCCGCACAATACACCGCCTCAACCGTCACAACCTCACAAAAGAGCGTAACCGTGAGCGGCCTTGCAGGTCGTTACCTCATCGATGATGCGGCACAAGAAGACTCGGCGATCGCAGTTGTGCCCGCCCTTCAAAGACAGATATCGATGGATCTTGCCGATGCTATGGAAGATGCTTTGATCAATGGTGACGATAGCGCAACACATCAAGACGACATCGCAAATTGGAATATACGTGGAAGATGGGGCACAAGCCCCGCTCTTGGTGGAAGCGCCGATCATAGACGTGCTTTTAAGGGCATGAGAAAGCAAGCTTTTGATCGCTCTTGTACTGCGGATCTATCTGGATTCACCTTTGCAAAGCTGTTGGGTCTCAAGGCGCAAATGGGTGAACTTGCCCTTCAAAACGTTGTTATCTTTGCATCTCCTGAGGCGGTTCTTGCGAATCTTTTGGTCCTCGATCAGGTTTTGACCATAGACAAGTTCGGACCGCAAGCGAGTGTGAAAACAGGCCAGATCGCAAATATTGCGGGCATGCCTATTATCATGTCTCGGTTCCTTTCTGCGGATATGAATGACCTAGGTAAGTATGACAATGCAACCAAAAACAAAACCGGACTACTTATGGCGCATGCTCCTTCATGGTACATCTTCGAGCGTAGAGGAATCCTTGTGGAAACTGACCGCAAAATTGATGTCGGGGCCACTGAAATCGTCGCTACAATGAGATCCACTTTCGACACACTCGATCTTGATGCAACCAAAAACGTTGCGTTTGGTTTCAAAATGGCAATATCATAAGGAGTAAATCATGGAATATAGAATACATGTACCCGCAAAGCATGCGACAAACTTGACCACAACAACGGTTTTGCACTCAATCCCTTGCGATCGTAATGCAACCCTTAAGAAGGTCATGATCTCAAGCCGTGCAGGAATCACACACGATAGCACAAACTATTCTCAAATTGCAGTTAAGAACGGATCTACCACTCTTGCGGTACGTTTGTTTAATGCGGTATCTCTTGCCGCACTGACACCTGAAGAGTTAACCGTATCCGATGGCGACGTAACAGCCTCCACATGTCTTAAGGTCGAGTATGACTTTAGCGCATCCGGCTTGGCTGTAGATTGCGATCTTGTTTTGGTCTTTGAGACTGCGAGGCAGTTCTAATTATGGCAATGGTTACGGTTTCCATATTGAAACAATATCTTCCTGAGATCACGGGCGATGCCGCCAATACTGATCTTGAGGCGTTATTGGATCGTGTGGAATCCGCAACCGCCCGGTATATGGGATGGGGTAAGGCTGATAACCTTGCCTCACCTCGTATGTTGTCTGCAACATACACCTTTTTCCTCGATGCGCCTACGCTCGAGAATCCTGATGTTTTGCAATTACCTATGAGGCCTGTACAAAGCATCACATCAATACACAGCGACATCGATCGCCAATACGGATCGGATACGTTGATCGATGCGTCAACATACAGCCTTGATAAATACTTAGGGCAAGTGATACTCAATCCTGTAACCGCAACCGATTACTTTGATCGTGGGTATCGTGCGATCAAGGTGATATGTGAGGCGGGTTTTGCAGGTGGCGAAATGCCCGCAGATCTTGAACACGGGATCTGTGTGTGGGCGTCTCAACTACACCGCAACAAAGCAACACAGGGAAAAGACAGCATCACACAAAGAGCGGCCACGATATCAATCTCCCCAAAGAATATGCCCCCTGAGGTAAAGGAGATCCTTGCGCCATTTCGAGAACCTCGGCAAATCTTTTGAGGTGACACGATGCCAAAGCAGATCTCTCTTGCACAATTTCAAACCCGCATGAGAAAGGCCGATCAACGAATTGTAAAAACGCTTTTCATCAAACTTCGTGCCCTATCGCTCAAGGCTGAGGCCGAAGCAAAGCGCAACGCAACCGACTATCCTCGTGTACGTACAGGGCGCTTACGTTCATCGATCACGGGGCTTGTGGACACCAAAAACGCACGGCCTCGCATGCTTCTTGTCGCAGGTGGAAACACAAAAGGGGCGCCTGTGAACTATGCAAAGTTTGTAGAGTTTGGTACAAAACGCATGAGGCCTCGGTTTTTTATGGGTAGGGCTATGCAAAAGATCGAGCGTGATCAAGTCCTTGATGAGTTGCGCAACCTCCTCAATCTTGCGCTTGTGGAGAGGTAATGGCATCACGTACAAGGCAAATTATCGAAAAGATAAAGGCGCTCGTTGCGGTTGACTATACCGCAAAAGAGAGCGGTCTTGATATGCGCAACAAGGTGCAGATGGGTGCAATTATCGATCCGCCTTACGTGCCCTTTGGGTGTGTGTCTTTTGTGCAAGCTACAAGCGAATACGGCCAATCATTAGGGCGCTACCGAATCACGAACACCTTCGAGGTGTATGCATTTGTGGC
>CEPR01061003.1_pt1 | contig 30147 bp, 61 predicted proteins | sample 530431 | NCBI WGS metagenome assembly CEPR01 (sample SAMEA2620078, study PRJEB7988) | marine metagenome | isolation source: saline water (ENVO:00002010), including
ATCTCGCGATGGTCCCCGGCGAGCAAGGGCTGGATGCACTGTTCGTCTGCGCTGGCCCGCTGAAGCTGTTTGGCTGGCGGGAGGACGAACCGAAGCTGGTCATCCTCGACGTGTCTTTGGACGAACTCACCGCGAGCTGGAGGGTGTAATTTGGCCAAAGCAGTCAAGACCATAGGGACGGTGGTCGGAACGATCGCGACCATCGCGTCATTCATTCCCGGTCCGCACCAGCCTTTCGCGATTGCAGCGTCTCGCATCGCTGCTGTTGCGGTCACGGCGGCAACGGTTGCGGAGGGCCTTACGGCCAAGCCGCCTCCCGCGCGGGGAAGTGTAACCCAAGTCCTGATCGCGCCGGATGCGCCGCAACCTTACGTCATGGGTGAGGGTTATTTTGCGGGCGTTCTGCGCCATGATGTCGGGTATGGCGCGACGCTCAAAAAAGTGCCCAATCCCTATCGGTTCATGCCGGTGGTGTATTCGGGCGGCGGGCCGGTTCAAAGCATCTCGCCCCGGTTCGATTTCGAGACAATTCCAAGCTGGTATAACGGCTTCCTCTACACCGACACCCAGTTAGGCGCTTGCCCCGAAGCTGATGCGCTGTCGCCTCAATGGGCGGGGGCTACGGGGTGGAGTTCGTCCTCCAAGCTATCCGGCCAAGCCGCGATTGGATGGAGCGCGCTTTTCGATAAGGACGGCAAGCGTTTCGCGGGCGTCGATCTACGCAGCTCTATCGGTGCGTATGGCCAGTGGGTGAAGGTCTATGACCCGCGCAAGGACAGCACGTTCCCCGGCGGTTCTGGCTCGCACCGACTGGGTGACGAAACCACCTACGAATACAGCGCCAACCCTGCCCTGCACGCGGGCACGTATGCTTATGGCCGCTATCAAAACGGCAAGCGCACGATGGGCATGGGGCTGGCGGCGGATGCTGTCGATTGGGCCGTTATCGCCGCTTGGGCGAATGTCTGCGAAGCGAACGGTTGGGAAAACTTCTTCGGCGTAGTTTACGAGCCGGGCGACCGCTGGGCGAACCTGAAGGATATTTGCTTCGCTGGCGGGGCTGAGCCGGTTGCATTGGGGCAGCTAACCTTCCGCTATCGCGCGCCCACTGTCGCGCTCGATACGATCACCGAAGCGGACCTTACGGATGACGATCAAAGCGTGATGGCGATGCAGTCCTTCCGCGACCGCATCAACACCGGCATTCCGAAGTATCGCAGCCCTGCCCACAATTGGGAAATGGTCGATGCGGAGCCGGTGGTCAACTCCACCTTCCTGACCGAAGACGGCGAGGAAAAGCGCGAAACGTGGCCCTGCAACTTCGTCACCGACGAGGACCAGGCATCGCAGCTTGTGGCCTACCATATCTGGGACAGCCGCGAACTGGCCCCCATCTCGCTGGTCTGTATGCCGCGACTGCGCGCCTACCGCCCCGGCGAATGTCTGCACCTCGACCTGCCGGAACTGGGGCTGGACACGACAGCAATCATCTTGCGGCGCGAACTCGATCCGGCGACCATGAAGGTGAAGCTGGAACTGATGGGGGAAACGAGCGCAAAGCACGCTTACTGCTTGGGCCTTACCGGCACGGCACCGCCTACGCCTGCAATCGGGCAGACAGCGCAAGAGCGGGACGAACTCGCTTCCGCTGCCGCCGATCCGGCAGGTCTTGGGACGCTTAAGCTATCGAGCAGCTACACGCGCGGCCTCGCTGGTAACATCACGCAGATCCACGATGGCACCGGGACGGGCACGGTAACGGTCACGATACCCGACCACACCCGCGTATATGCGGACGGCACCGAGGCGTCCGTGACTGGCGGCGACTTCACGCTGAACGAAACAACCAGCTATCTCCTGTCCTATGATGACCCCGACTTCGCAGGTGGCGAGTTGGGTGTGGACTTTTCGCTGGTTGAGATCACTCCCGGCACGGGCGGGCAGACTGGCGGCGATGCGTATTTCAGCGCAGCCAATCCGAACCGCCATTACCTCGCTAGCATCAGTACGGTGAACGAGGCTGGCGAAGGCGGCGGCGCAGGCGGCTCGTCGCCTCCCGGCGGCGGGGGCTGGGACAATGACGATCCCGGCGGCGACATACCCTAAGAAGGAAAACACAAATGACCCAGCATGGTGACTGGCTGCGCTCGCTTGCGTCAGCCGGAAAGGGCGGCGTTGAACTTCCGCCGATTGACCGGGGCTTGCCCTACGAGCTTGTCCTGAACGTCCCGATTGATGTCAGTTCGGACGCATTCAGCGCATCGCTGCGCGTTTCGCCTGACGCTTCCGGCAGTACCCTTGCAGACTTCTCGGTTTCGGTTGGTTCGTGGGACGGGACTTACACGCCAGTCACGCTCAGCCTCACCGACACGCAGGTCAATGCGCTCCCTTCGGATGGCGACGCAGACGGGCAGGTCGAGCTTGTGATGGACGTTCTGCGCGATCCCAGCGGCAGCGCCATCGAATACCGCTTTCTGGGCGGAAATATCTACGTGAACGGGAAGGTGACCAATGCCTAGCATTCAACTGGTTATGGACGCCAACGAGCGAGTCATCGGGCTTGGCGACGATACGGCTGAGGCTGCCCGCCAAGCAGTGAGGGCAGAAGCGGAAGCCGACCGCGCAGAAGCGCAGGCAGACCTTGCTGCAACGCACGCGAACACGGCGGGGAATTATGCCGAGACGGCACGCTCCCTTGTCGGTGGTGCTGTTTATGAGGACACGACTGCGGGCCTCGCCGCCACTGTAGACGGCGAGTTTTTCGTAGTCGCGAACGACACCGAACACGCCCTGTATCGCAACGATAGCAGCTCGGCGGTTTTCGTGCGCGACCTCGCACCCGACAATTACGTCACGCCGGAAATGTTTGGCGAGGTCGGCGCGGGCGCAGACGACAACGCGCTTTTCACCGCAGCGGTTGCAAGCGGGAAGCCCGTACGCGCGATGGGTAGCACCTACCAGCTAAACCCGATGGAGTTCACCAGCGCGGTGGACATTGAGTTTGGTTCGCAGACCGAAATCCAGAACCTACAGGCTTCCGGTCCGAAGAAAGCGACGATTACCGTCAAGGGCGGGGTCACAGGGCCGCTGGTCACGGTTTCGTCCTTCGATCTCATCAATGCGGGCGGCACCGTAACCGCACTAACCATTGGCCAGCTTTCGCGCATCATCAATGTTGCCGATGCAAGCAGCTTTGCGGCGGGCGATGTTGTGCGTATTTCGGAGAACGACCCGGCCACCACTTCGACCAGGAAGGGGACTGCTGGCGCGGAAACGCAGGACCGCAACTATCGCGAGTTCGCAACGATTGACTCCATCGCCGGTAACAAGATCACGCTGCGCGAGTTTGTCCGGTGGCCCTACACTGCGGCAAAGTCGCTCAAGGTGCAGAAGGTCAACTTTGTCGAGAACCCGCGCATTGTCGGCGGCAAGTGGACCGGTGGCATTGGGGGCGGCGGCGCGCTGGCTTTCGAGTTCTGCCGCCACGGCAAGCTGTGTGATGACATTCACGTCGAAGGCAATTCCGAGGCTGACCGCTTCGGCGGCGCATCCGTCACTGTCCGCGACTGCTGGGAAGTCGAGCGCGGTTCGATCTACGCCAAGTGGTGCCTTTTCACCGCCCTGACCGAGCGCAATCAGGCGAGCATATTTGGTCGCATTCGCGGCAAGCGGACGCAGAACGGCGGCTCGATCCAGAGTGGTGATATTCTCTCCAATTTCGCAGAGATCGTGCAGGACGCCCCCGGCGACGACAATGGCGACGGTATCGGCGTTTCCAACGGGTTCCGGGGGAACACGGTCGGCTCGTTCATTATGTCGGGTGCGAATTGCTACGGAATGTGGCTGCGCCAAGGCTGCGACGACAACACTTTCGTTTCGTTCACCAGCATCAACGGCATCACGCTCGGCATTCAGGTCTACGGCAACCGTAACACCTTCAGCAACGTCCACATTCGCGGCCATGCTTCGGGCGGCCTTCTGCTCGCTGGCGACGACAACCAAGCGCACGTTGACATCGAGGTGCAGGGACAGGCGGTCGGGCTTGGGCCGAGCAGCAGAGGCAATCGCGTCACAGGGCGCGCGATTTCTACCGGTGTGGGGGTAACGTCTTTCGACCTCACAGTCTCGACTGGCGTTACCGACAGCTACGTGGACATCCAATCCGGGCCGCGCGGCATCAGTTATGCGGCGGGAGTGCTTCCGCACGCCAGCAACACCTTCTTCCTTCGCGGCCCGAATCCGCATGTCGTCAACACGCTCCGAACCGACCGAGGGTATCAATGGTCTGGATATGTGACTGTTACCGGCGGGGCCAAGATACTTGAGGTGCCCGAGCGCAAACCGGATGGCACATGGGGCACCAACGGGCTTTACGAAATCCAGCCTACGGCGGGCGATGCCGCCAATGTTTATCGCATCCGCCTGCAATTGTCGTCCACGCTGGCCGATGTGCGAAGCGAGTACGAGGTTATCTCTCGGCAGGGTGCGTTCACCATCCGCACAATCCATGAAGGTGCCGGGACTTACGCGGCCTTCGCGCCGAAACTGCGGGCAGCGACCGGCACCAGCGGGCCGACGCTTGAGATTTACCGAACCGAGACGGGGGCTGCTCCCACCATCGTTTACGTCGAGAAGTATTAAGCGTGTCCTCTTCGCTCAAAGCCATACTGGTGATGCTTCTGGCATGGCCGTTAAGCGAGTGCGCGTTTGACCTTGTGCAAAGCAGGAGGCGGCGGTGACACTCCTGACGATACTGCACGGATGGGCGGCGGTGTGTGCTTTTGGCATCGCCGCTGTTCTTCAAGGTGCAGCCGCTTCCCCTGACTTCCGCATACGGATCGGTGCAAGCGAGCGCGAGCGTAGCTATAACTTCCAACTGGTCGCGGTGTTCCTACTGGCGCTTGGCTTAGACCTCGCCAGCATTGGCATTGGGGTGGACGACCTCGCCCACCATGCAGCCATTCTTCTCGCGTGCCTCACTGGCACAATTGCCATGCTGATGTTCGCCTGGAGGCTTTTCAAATGGAGGCGATAGCAGACAGCGGCATTGAATGGCTATTCCGCATCGGGACCGGGGGCGGCTTTCTGGCGCTGGTCTATGTCACGCTCAAGTTCTTTGGGTCGAGCCAGACCGAGGCGGTGAACGCCTACGCGGATCTCTACAAGCTGGTGAAGGAGGAGCGCGACCAGTTCGCTGCCGACCTTGGCGCGCTTCGGGTGCAGATAGCGGCCCTGCGGTTGGAGCTTGAAGAAGAGCGCAACGCGCGGATCGGTCTTGAGCGGCAGTTGGCAGCGTCGGGTCAAGCGGCGGCTAGCGTTTTCCAGCGCAAGCAAGACTGAGTTATCCCCGAACAAATTGAGAACAGCGTAGTCCGCGAAGGTGGGTCGCGCTAGCATGTATTTCGAGGCCTAGCAATAGGCGTTGTGGGAGGGATCGCTTGAAGATCGACCCTGAACTTTATTCGTATTGCACCGACCGCCAACGCGAGGTGCTTGAAGCTTACGAAGAACACGGCACCGGCCCTGCGGCTGCGGAGGCCCTTGGCGGCACCGACCGAACCTATCCTGACAAGGTGTTGCGTGACGTTCGGAAGAGGGCGGCGCGCGAGGGATATGCCCCGGGTCACTTTCAGGACGGCGTGGCCCCGGGCTACCTTATGGGCAAGGTCACGGTGCAGCGCGGCCCCGGGGGCGTCGAGCGCGTATGGGAGCGTCAGTCACCCGACCAAACCCGCGCACTTGAGGCGCTTAGGGAGGTCGTTGAAGGCATCCAGTCGGACATCGAGCCAGCGCCCCGGGTCAAGGCCCCGGCGGTTGCTAACTCGGACCTCTGCAACCTTTTCACTTTCACGGATTATCATTTAGGAATGCTCGCTTGGCATCGCGAAGGCGGGCAGGACTGGGACCTTCAGATTGCCGAAAGCACTCTGCGCAAAGCGATGGCCGCGATGGTTTCGCAAAGCCCCGTCGCCCATACGGCAGTGGTCAACATTCAGGGTGACTTCCTGCACACGGATGGCCTGACTCCGATTACTCCAGGGCACGGCCATGTCTTGGACGCTGACAGCCGTTTCCCGAAGATCCGCAAGGCGGCTATCCGCCTGATCCGCGAACTTTGCCGGATGGCGCTGGAAACGCACATGGAAGTGCATCTGATCCTAGCGGAAGGCAACCACGATCAGGACAGCATGGGCTGGCTGGCTGACAGCTTCGCGGTCCTTTACGAAGACGAGCCGCGCCTGACGGTCAACGACAGCAACCTCCCCTTCTACGTGGTGGAGTGGGGCGAGACGATGATCGGTGTCCATCATGGGCACAAGGTGAAGAACGAGCAGCTTCCGCTCCTGTTTGCCGCTCAATACGCGCAAGCATGGGGGCGCACCCGTCGCCGCGAAATCCATTGCGGGCATCGGCATCACCGCGACGAGAAGGAATACAACGGCGTCACAGTCGTCCAGCATCCGACGCTGGCGGCCCGGGATGCCTATGCAGCGCGCGGGGGCTGGATTGCCGACCGCGCGGCACAAGCGATCACCTACCACAAGCGATACGGGCAAGTGGGCCGCGTCATGGTCTGCCCTGAAATGCTGGAAGAGGCGGCATGATCGTCCCCACTCCCCTACCCGCCGCCCCTACGGCTGAAGAGGTGGCCCGCAAGATCGAACGCCAGCAAGCGCGGGCAGTAGAAAAGGCACTGGTCGAACGTGACCGCCAGTTGAGAGGTGCAGCATGATACCCTCTATCTTCGACACCGGCGTAGATGCAGCGGACTACGTTGCCCCCTACCCTGTCACCTATAGCAATTGGGATCTGTGCGAGGGGCTTCCTGACGAAGAGCTAACGGAGGTCTGCTTTACACCGGACTTCTCGGCAAAGCTGCCGGAGGAATGCCCCGATATGGTTGTCATCGACGAGGAAGATTTCGGTGGCGAATGAAGCCGCCCAAGCCCTCCGCGATGCTGCCGATTGCGTGGAAGCCTGCGCCCTATCGGATGCCCAGCTAGACCTAATCGAGATGATCGCCCTTCATGTGAAGGACAAGGCAACCGGAGGGATAACCGACCGATGCCGCACAACCAAGCTGCTGCTTAGGATGCTGGATCGTGGATAGCCGCTTCAATAGCGCGACAGCGAATGTTCCAAAGCTCTGTCGCCTGACAGCAATGCCCGGGTTGCCCAAATATGTCCGACACCCCGCTGGACGCGATCAAAACAGCCAGCAAGCGGGGGTTCTCTGCGATGTATTCGCGCCAAAGCCGACCATAAAGCTCGGCGCACTCCTGCTGATTGACCGCCTTCCGCCCCTTGGCTTGCCGCCAAGTCAGTCCGGTGCTGCCGTCCGCGAACCTTTTGGCCGCTTGATAAATCTCTTCAATCGACTTGCCGCCGCGTGCCTGAATGCGGGCGCAGAACGCGCTAAACCGCTTATCCCCGCGAGAACTGCATTCCCTAAAGGGCGCGTTGCCATGTCTAACAGCCATGCCCCACGGCTACCACAAAAGCGAGGACATAGCAAGTGAACCGCAAGATTTTGTTTGACTGGCTTGATGCGCGATTTCCCGGCCTGTGGAACCGCCCCGGTTTTGTGGCTGGCTTCGACGCGGCCATTGACGCTGCGATTGCCGATCCTATCGACCTTGGCCCATCCAAGGTGCTGACCGTAAGCAAGGCGGGCGTGGATCTCATCAAAGAGTTTGAGGGGTGCCGCCTGACCGCGTATCCCGACCCCGGCACTGGCGGGAAGCCTTGGACGATTGGTTACGGGGCCACCCTCATCAACGGCAAGCCTGTGACGCCTGGACTGCGGATCACGCGGGACATTGCCGACAAGCTGCTGCTGGAGGACATCGAGCGCCACGCGGACCCTGTGCGCGATATGGTGAACGGATACGCCACGCAGGGCCAATTCGACGCGCTGGTGAGCTTTGCCTTTAACGTGGGCGTCAACGCGCTGAAACGGTCCACCCTGCTGCGCAAGCACATGGAGGGCGATCACGAGGGCGCGGCTAACGAGTTCGCCCGCTGGAACAAAGCTGCTGGCCGTGTGCTGGCTGGCCTGACCCGCCGCCGCGCAGCCGAAGTCAAGCTATACCGGAGCTAACCTAACAGGAGGGGCACATGAAGGGCGCTGCTTTTACGAGCGGAATGTTTTTAACCGCAACGGGAAGCATGACAGCCTTTTATGTTGCCGCTGTAGCGGTGGGATTGGTTATTGCTTGGCGGGTGGCGAGTTAGCGTTTGAGGTGTTCTCCGCGCGATATGGCGTCCGCTAGGTCGGCGCATAAGCGGACATTTACAGGATAGCTCTGCGACCGGAGAAAGCGCACAATCTCGCGCCGCTCATCCGAGCCGCTTGTGCGCGGGCAACCGCAATTGCGGGGCTCATCCATAAACTGCCAGTCACTCATCCTTCACTCGCTTTCTGCCGCTTATACAGCCGGTCCATGATCTTGCGCCTCTCTTTGTAGAGGGGGGCTAGTGCGGTTAGTGCCGCGTCTATCTCTGTAAGCCTTCGCTTCTCTGCTTCTGTGGCGTAGTCGCGGGGGTTAGGCATTCGCGAGTTTCGCCTTCTTGTGCGCTTCCCAATCGGCATTGCGGCGCGCATCTTTCCAAGCCTTATGCGCGGCTTCTAACTCGGTCGTGTCCTCAGGGGAGTTCAGCGCGAGGTCGAGCCACCGCTTGTGAGCTTCCGCTTCGGCTTTGGCTGCTTCCGACATACTCAATCTCCTTTGTCGGTGGCGTAGGGGTTAGGTGTTGCGGGCGGCTTCAAGCGCCTCGACGCGCTGGCGCGACACGGCGGCAGGAATTGGACTGCCGAGCTTCTCCGCGCGCCCGACCTCAAAAGAATGCCGATACTCTGCCGACCGATTGGTGGACGGCCACGGCGCGTCAAGATCGCGCCCGTCGCGGTAGCCTTCTGCGTGTTCGTCGTCGGCCCAATGCTCACTTTGCATAACAACTTCCTTTCTCCACACATAATACAGAGCCACGCCCGCAAAGCAAGCGGAAAAGGCTTGATTTTTCCAGTGAGAACGTATAATGAACATCAAGAAGATTTTGAAGGACTGGTTTACCGCGCCAGACAATGAGAACTTCGAGCTTGCCCGCGCGATGTGGGCGGTCGGGTTCGTCTGCGCGATGGGGTATCAGGCCGCCGATATTTGGCAGGGGCAGCCGTTCGATCTGCGGACCTTTGCTGAGAGCCTTGGCATCATCCTTGTGGGCGGTGGCGCGGCAACGGCGGTCAAAGACTTGGGCAGCGGAAGGAGCAAGCCATGACTGAAGGATACGTTGACATTCGCGGCGAAGGCTGGGGCGGCGACATTACCGGCGACAGCGGGACCGCGTTCATGGACAAATGGGGCGGCCTCTCCATCGAAGGGACGCGCACCTGATGCCCATCGGTGGCATTGATGACGCATTCATCCTCCGCGCACTCTGGCGGCGCTTCAAGGCGTGGCTGCGGGAGGTGTTCGCATGATCGCAGCATGGCTTGGAACGAAGGCGCTAGGCCTTCAACGGTGGATATGGCTGCTTGCCCTCCTGGCGGCAATCGCTGGCGGCATTCTGTGGCTACAGGCCCGCGAAGAAGCAGATGACAAGGCAAACCAAGAGATCGGCGCAAAGGTCCAGCGCGAAGGCGACCTGCGCAAGACTATCGAACGGGCGGAGACAGCCAATGAAGCTGCTGAAAATATCAAGCGTGATCCTGATGCTCGGCGTGACGGGTGCCTGCGCCACTCGCGAACCCCCGAGAATTGTTGACACCTCCTGCCTTACGTTCCGCGCGATAAGCTATGCGGAACTGGCTGCTGGCGAGATGGACGATCCCGGCAACGTGGCTGACAGCAAGCCGACCGTGAAGGAGATCGAAGCGCATAACGCCAAGTGGGATGCTATCTGCGGTTGAGGTAGAGGCCCCAACCAAGGAATAGCGGCCAAGCAACTATGAAGGCGGCAGCGATCAGATAGCGGCAGCGCCCGTCCGGCATTCCGGTGGACATAACCATGCCGACACCAGCAACAATATAGGCAGCTAGAAGATCATCAAACATTCGGCTTGATAACACGAAAAAGTGCTTGACGCAAGGGCCGAATGCTGTAGGGTGGTTGGGCTAGAATGAAAGTTGACTGGTTTGGCCAGCGACGGTCACGAGATAGCTGCGCGGCGCGTCATGGAATTGGCGCGGGAAAGAAGGGTTGAGGATTCCGCCCGAACCGCCCGCAGCTACCTCACCAACGCCCCAATCACCCCGCTAGCAACCCCAGCCCGATAAGCACCTGGACTGGCTTAGGTAGGCGCATTGGATGCCTCGATCATGGCGCGGTAGCCATCTGCAATGCTGTTGTGAAAATCGAAGCCGGTTGCATTGCCGAACGCCTCCACCATCGCCTCCGTAGGCTCAGCAGGCACCACAACGAACCCTGCTTGCTTGATTGCTGCTAGGGCGGCATCGGTGATGGTCCCGCAGACCTCTTTCGCGGCCAGCTCGTATGACTTGCTGGTCGAGTTGCCCTGCTGATGCTCCTTGCTTGGGAACAGCAAATCCGACGCGCAGATAAGCGCGCCGATAGGATCGCCGGAAAGCGGGTCCACCTTATCCCAGATCGCGTTCTCGATCACTTCTCTAAGATCATCCATGTTTGCTGTCCTCCTTGTGGTGGTCGAGGCGGCCTAGGGCGATAACAATATCCCACCCGATTGCCTTTGCAGCGTTCCCGCGCGCGTTCACAACCTCCTGAACGGCCCGTTTGGCATCCGCCAGCGCAATCAATTTATCTGACATTGGTGTCTCCTGTGGCTAGGCGGTGCGTCCTGCGATCCGACCGCCAATATACGCAGCGGCGATCACAAGCCCGATGGGTAGCCCGTTAGGCAGTCCAGTGGCTTCGATCAGCAGAAGGCAAACTATGCCGGTGAAAAAGGCAACCGTGAGACCGGCCATCATCTATTCTCCCTCACTTAAGCCACCCCCAGCGCCTTCCACACCGGATGGAGCGCACAGTGTCATAGGAAACGCCATAGGCATCCGCCGCGTCCCGGTGCCCGCGTGTGTCGGCGCGGATAGCGCGAACGTCATCCTCTGACAGCTTGGCCGAGTGCGACTTGGTGCCGCGCGGGCTTGTGCCGTCTATGAGGGTGTCTGCCATATTGTTTGGGCGCGTATCTTCGCGAATGTGCTGCGGGTTAATGCACGACCGATTGTGGCACACCTCAGGAGCGTGGCAGGCGTCCATTTCAGGTGCCATTTTCCGCCCATTGTATAACTCCCACGCCGCACGGTGAGCGGGCATCTGCGCGCCGCCCCAAACGAGCCGTCCGTACCCTAACCTGTCGAGCGCGAACGGCCACAGGATACAATTATCCGTTGGCGCCCCCACTGCGTGCCTAAGGAACGCTTGCGGCTCCCCCGGCAGAGCATTTCCGCCAAGTGGGTGGCCATGGCGTTTCAGCCTCCCGTGGTGAGCAAGGCAAAGGACACCGATGCGCCGGGGGTTGTCGCACCAATCAATTGAACATAACTGCTGCTGCATCATCTAGCGGCTCCATCGCTGGGTGACGGGCGGCTCGATGTACCAGATCGGGTCGCCCTTTTTAGAGGTACGAGTGTACACCACCCCTAGAACAGACGCAAAACAAAAAGGGCCTATATTGCGCAAATCCTTGTGGGTTTGTCCGTAGAAACCGCAGATTTGCGCGGGCACCTCCTGTTTACACCGAGAAGGTCGGGGGATCGTGGCCCTCAGCGCCCACCACGTTTTCTGCGAGTTTCGGCCTGTGTACGCCCTACCCCCAAAGGTACAACGGTACACTAAAAGTCCGTCGCGCTGCTCGCATCCCTCATAAATGACGGGGAGTACCGGGCATAAACCTGCTCGGTCATCCGCAGCGAAGTGTGCCCCAGATACTGGCTGATTAGCTGCATGGGCACATTGTCCTGCGCCATCCATACCGCGCAGGTGTGGCGCAGCGTGTGCGGCGAGAACGGTATCCCCGCGCGCACAGATAGCCGCTGAATCGCCTTTTTGACCGAACCTACCGGCTTGCCGCCATACTCCACCACATGATCGGTTAGGCGTGCCGCCTGCGCCAGTTCCAGCGCGGTCCGAACGCGGCTGTTCATCGGTACGACCGTGCGGCGCTTGTTCGTCTGCACACGCCCCGGCGGGCGAAAGTCGATTGTGCCGTGATCGAAGTCCACGCGATCCCAAGTGAGATCCAGTATCGCGCCAGCTCGCGCTCCTGTCGCCAGCCCCAGCGTCACGAAAAGCTTTATGTGTGGCGTGTCGGCAAGGTCCACGATCTTGCGCGCCTGCTCCTTGGTCAGCCAATTGTCGCGCGGCTTCGATGCTGGCGGAATCCATATCGAGGGTGCGGCAGTGCCGTACCTGTGGCGCAGGCAGGCCCGCAGCAACTCCAGGTCGGTTTTGATCGTGCTGTCGCTGTAGCCGAATTCCTTGCGTCGCTTGTGGTAGCTTCGGCAGTCCTCGCGCGTGATCGTGCTGCCTATCCGGTCGGCAAACTGCCCCGCCAGTGCATCCCAATGGGCCTTGAAGCGATCCGCCCGCGCCCCGTCCGCTATCCTGTCCGCGACATAGACCGGCCATAGGTCGCCTACCTTGTCGCTCTTTGCGGCTGTGAGGCGCTGCCAAATCTCTCTGGCGATGCTTTCGGCCTTTGACTCGTCAGCCGTGCCAGTCGTGATGCGTCGGCGCGTTCCTCCCTCGTCTCGGTAGGTAACGGCGAGTTTGCCTCTGTGCATTGTGAGGGTGTATTCTGACACTCGTACCGCTCGACCTCGCTGGCAGGTATGCGGATAAGCTTGCCGAGCGCGAAGCCCGCAAGATCTCCGTTGCGGTACATAAGCCGGACCTTCTCTGCCGAGCAACCCCAGCGTTCAGCGAGCGTCTTGGGCGAGTAGGGCTTGGGAGCGGTCACATTACTCTCCGTTGAGGTGCTTGCGGACGGCTAGGCCGAGAGGGGATGCCTCACCGAAAACGCCAGTCAACCCTTTGTGCGAAAGCGCGCGGAGCGTTTGCAATGCTCGTGGATATTTTCGGTATTCGCCATTCCAAAATACGGTGGCATCTCGCCCGTGATCGGGGAGTGACCTTAAGAGACGTTTCTGCGCCTCGCTCAGCTTCCCGGCTATCTCAGCGATCTTATTCATTGTGTGCCTCCATCTGCTGTTCGTGGGCGTATCCTGCGCGCCAGTGTTTCCAGCGTTCGCTCCCCCACGGATAGCGGCAGTCGGATAGGTAGCGGCCATTCTTGGCGCTGGTCATTCCGCCGTGGAACGCCTCTGCAATCTGATCGTCGGTGAGTGGCTCAGCCATTGTGTGCCTCCTGTGCGCGGAGGGCGGTAAGGATGGCCGCCCATGTCGCAGCGGCGCTAAGGCTGCGCTCGGCAGACTGCGCAGACCCCACCTCTTCGGCGCGCTCATAATTCAACATGTGGTATTCGAACCACTCTTCGGCACGCTCGATACGCTCGGCCAGCTTTGTGTCGGTCATTGTGATTGCTCCTGATTGGGGGTGGGCGATGGCCGCGCTTTCATCCGCTTCTGCCATTTCGAGGCTGTCGAGATTGAGATATTGAAGCGCCGCGCCAGCCTCCTGCCGCCAAGCCCCTCTTCCATTGCCTCTAGGAAAAGCGCCTCATCGACCTTGGTTTTTTGCTTGCCCCCAGGCGTTCTCTCCGGAGGTGTAAGTGAGGCCGTGACCCGCGCCCAATTCTTCCCCGCGCGAATATCGTCCACTGCGGACACCGTGACCCCAAACTTCTCCGCGAAAACGGAAGCGGGTTCATCGCTCAGATAGATTTCCTTGACAGCCTTCTCGTTGAGTTTGGCCCTCGGGTGATTTTCGCCATGGGGCTTCGTACCATGGATTTGCATGTGCCGGTGGTTCTCAGCTTTGGTCACCCAAGCTAAATTCTCCGCTCGCGGGTCTGTCCGATCACCGTTCAGATGAGCGGCCTCAAGGCCTGGTAGGCTAGGCTCGCCGTGGAATGCTCGACAGACGAGGCGGTGAACAGTCTTGGCATACCGCTTCCCGTCCTTGCTCATGCCGACAATCAGGTACCCATGGCTGTCATTGCCGTGGGCCAATATCTTGACGCCCCGAGCAGACGAGCGGACCCGCCCATAATTCGACACCTCATACCAGTGTTCGAAGTCAGGGCACGGTCGCCACACTTCGCCCTCCTCGGTCTGTCGGCTATTCATCAACGCCTCCTTTGAGTGCGGCAAACTCTCTGCAAATATCCTCGAAGCGCGGGAGCATCTTGCGTCCGTCCGCTTCTGCTGCCTTGCGTCCTCGCGCGGTAATCGCTGCTCGCAATTGCGCCTGTTCGCGCTCGATGCGCTTGAAGGCGGCGATCTGCTCGGCAAGCGAGGGTTCTGCGCCTGCTTTGACCAGGCGGGGCGCGCTGCGATGGGTGCGCTCGTAGGTGCTGGCGCGGGTCATGCTTCACCTCGGGCCTTGGCGATGGCGGCGCGAAGGCCGGTGATCACCGCGTCCAGTTCGGGGGTCAGCCCGTCCGCCTCTGCAATTTCCTCCAGCAAGCCGAGGGCTGCAACGTTGGCGGCGTAGCCGTCCGGTGCGGCTGCGATCAGGCGGGCGTTGGCCTTGCTAACCTCCATCCCGTTTGGGGCGGCGATATAGTAGCAAGCGTCCCCGCTATCACAGGCATCATCGAACCCTGCGGATGTCACCTTCCACGGTCCTTCGGTGTGCTTCCCCATCATCAATTCTCCCAAAGTGCGTTAAGCCGCGCCCGTTCGCTGGGCGTCATTGCGGCAATATCGTCGCGGACCTTCTGCGAGGTGGTGCGCCCGTCGAGCGCGTCCCATTCGGCATCGAGTTCCGCCTTGTGTTCGCGCGCCCATGCTCGGGCGTCGGCCTTGGTTTCTGCTCGCCACATGCTTTCGCGCAGTTCGGCTGCAACCAGCTCGTCCTGGCGGTGTTGCTGGCGGATGCTCATGGCTGGCTCTCGCGGTGGGCTGCGAGGGCTTGGCGGGCGAGGTCACCCAGGTGGGCATATTCCTTGAACTGCTTTCCGGGCTGGTCGAACCATCCACCGTGATTGGTAGAGAGGAACTCGATCCGCTCCAACGCCTCCACCAGCGTTTGCACTGCTTCGGTCTGTGCTGTGATGCGTTCGGCACAAAACTCGAATGCGCGTCGCGCGGCGCTTTCCGTATCATAGGGGCGAAAGCCCGCCTCCTTGGCGAGTTCGGCCCATGCTTCCCCGTCATACAGGGCGTCCTGCTTCGCCTGCGTCACATTATCCTGCATGGCTGCGGGCACCTTCTCATTCTGCATGATCTGTCTCCTGACTGGTGGTGCGGGGGTGTGTCTCGCCGGTCAGGTTCTGGAACCGAGGCTTGTCCACCGCCCCAATGACGATGACAAAAGACTGACCTGACCACGGCATCCGGTAGGAAAATCCACGCAACCACGCGAAGGGGTAGTCATCCACCTGCCACGGCTTCGGTTCGCCATTGAAGATCGCGCGAGTGGGGTGCCAAGACGCTATCGAAAGCTGGCGCTTGCCTTTGCCGCCGAGGGTGTTGAACCTTCCATGGAACCAGCGGAAGTAGGCAAACAGCAGCGCGAAGATCACGGCACAGGCCGCAGCCGACCAAACGATTGCGAAGCCAATCCATTCGTAAAACGTGCCCATCACGCCATCCCTCCCGCCACACGCGGCGTCACGAACCTGTCAGGCTCCCCAAACGCAGACCGAAGCACAGCCGACACGCTCGGGATCGTGCCCGTAAGCTCGACCATCTGCATGAAGTAGCTGTTGTCGCCCTGGATCTCGGCTTCGATAGCCGCCTTCTCGGTCATGCCGACTTGGCGCTCGATCCATGCCTTGCGGTATTGCTCCAGCATCTCCCGCTGTTCGCAAGCACGGTCGGTCGTGCCGTAAATCTCGACAACATCGCCAGCCAGGCTGCGCGGGGTAATCGCAACGGTCTTGCGTTCGATGAATTGCTCGGGATTAACCGATGCGAGGATTGCAGCGGGGGCAGGCTCCATATGCCAGTCAGCTACGGATGCCTTGGTGAAGGTGGCGGGGGCGGTCATCAGTAAGTCCCCCGCATGTAGGAAATTCGGTCGTTCAAACCTGCGACTTCGCGCTCAAGGTCCGCGATCCGGCGCCTTGCAATCTCATCGCCAGAATGCTCAGCAATGCGCTTCCGTATCTTCTCCCCGTCGCGGTAGTCGCAGTAGGGGTAGCGGTTCATCGCCCACTGCTCGCCGGTTAGAAGTGCGCGGACGGTGCCCTCGACCATAGAGCGCACCGCACCCTGCACATTCATTTCGGTGTCAGTCACCAAGTAGTCGGCAATGTCACTCCAGAGCCTATCGCGAAAATCGTCGGTGAATTTGTCGATCATGCCCTTGAAGGCATCGACGCCAATCCGGTCGGCGACACCCTCGGCGATCCGCCGCGCGGCGAAATACTCGGGGCCGAGTTCCGGATGCGCCTCGCCCTGCTTGATGTCTTCGCTGGTGAAGGCTTCCGCCATCTCTAGTCTCCTTTGCCAAGTGGCTATAGAGACTGTATGCCTTATGCATTTTGCATTGTCAAACGCATTTTGCGTTATGCCGCAAATTAATTTACGCTTCTTGCGCCTCGCGTTTCAGCGTGTCCATCGGGACGCCCAGCGCCTTGCTTAGAGCATCCGCCACGAAGTCGATAAACTCGGCCCGTTCGTTCTCCGGCATCGAATTAAAGCTAATGCTGTCGAAGTCGTAATCGTAAATCTCGCCGGTTGCCTTGGAGACAATCGGCGTTGCCAGCCCCGCCCGCTTCTTCATTTCGCGGTGCAGGAAGTTCGGGCTAACCGGCCCGTCGAAGAAGTCGCTGTTCTCCAGGAACAGGCGCAGCATCACCCAATACCATGCGAGGCGGCGGATGTTGCCGGTGGTGCGCTTGATCTCGATCCGTAACAGCTCGTCGCCAGCGGCCTTTAGGGCCTCCTCTGCGGCTGCATTGGCAGGTCGCAGCGCGCCCAGCTTGACGCGGAACAGCAGCGGCTCAGCGTCACTCAAGGCCGCGCTCCCGCTTTGCCTCGGCAATCTCGCGCCGGAACTTCGGATCTGCGTCGTTCAACTCTTGCATGAGGTCGAACACGGTCTGCCCTTCACGCTTGGCGTAGCGGGTCCAGAACTCAGGCTCGCCTAGCTTGGTGTGCTGCTCGCCGTGGTGACAATCTCTGCATAGCGGCACGGTTAGCCAATCGTGCGGCTTCTGCCCCATGCCAGCGCCGCTTTGCCAACGGACGTGCGCGCACTCGACACCGGCCATGGAGCCGCAGTTGCAGCAAGCGAACCCACTCACAAAAGAGCGGTAGGAGGGCTTGCGCCACATGCCCGACCGCTTCGACTTTTTTGGGATGCGCTTAGGCAGGGTCATGCCGCAGCGATCTCGTAAAGAAACTCGGCAGCGTCCTTGTCGCCGCGAGTGTTGTTGCAGCGGTAGCAAGCCACTACGCTATTCGCGACCAGCGTGTTGTGCTTCGCTTTCGGAACGATGTGGTCGAGGGTGGCGAAGTTATCCGGCAGATCGACCGCCTCGATCCCGCTCTCGTAAACCACCTTGCGCCCGCAGTAGTAGCACTTGCCATTCTGATCGCGGAGCAAGTCCTCCCGAAGCTTCTGCTTTGCCTCGCGGATTTTGACCCACTTGGGTTTGTTGTGGCTGTTCTTCGCCATCACTCGCTCCTGTGAAACTGTTTGGCGGGTATTAGGAGCGCCCGCCATCACTAGCCGTTCTCACGATTCCCCCTCTATGTTTAAGGTGCCGGGTTTCAGGTCATCCGTGTCGTGAATGCGTCTGGGTCAACACGGTCCTGCATCGTGAGCATTAACCACGCGGCCAACGTGGCAAAGGAGGTAGGCACCCCCGATATTACGTTGCGCCCGCGTTCGTGATGAACGGGATGTCGTCGTCGAGATCGTCGTAGTTCGATCCGCCGCCGCGATTGTTGCTAGGGCCGGTGCTGCCGAAACCGCCGCCGCTCGGGCTGCTGCCCTGCCCGCCATCGCTCGACTTGCCATCCAGCATGGTCAGAGTGCCGTTCAGTCCGCGAAGGACAACCTCGGTCGAATAGCGGTCATTGCCCGACTGGTCCTGCCATTTGCGCGTCTGCAACTGGCCTTCGATGTAGACCTTGCTGCCTTTGCGCAGGAACCGCTCGACCACGCCAATAAGGCCCTCGCTAAAGATAGCTACCGTGTGCCATTCGGTGCGCTCTTGACGCTCGCCAGTCTCGCGATCCTTCCAAGTTTCGGCAGTCGCGACCCGAAGGTTTGCGACCTTGCCGCCATTCTGGAAGCTGCGGATTTCAGGGTCTGCGCCGAGATTCCCGATCAGCATGGTTTTGTTGAGGTATCCGGCCATTATGCGTTCTCCAGTTTCTTTGCTTCGTCCGCGATCCACTTCATCGCCCCGTCAAACTTGGCGGCGGGTAGGTCGCGTAGGTCTTTGATCTTCGACACGCTCAACAGGCGGTCGGCAGGGAAGTTGAGGCTGTCCATTTGCAGCGCCAGCTTGCTCCGCTGTTCCTCGCTAATGGTCGGCGGTGGCGGTGCCTGGACATTGGCGCGGCTCTTGTCATAGAGGGCCAGCCCAAACGGATTGCCGAAGGTCATAAGAGCGCGCTTCATGGCGTCCGTCTCGGCTTCCTTGAGGGCGCTTTCGTGCGCTTGGCCAACATCCTTGTCGATGCCCTGACCGAAGCCGCAACCATCGCGGGAAACCAGTGTGCCGAAGTCACCCGGCACAAGGACGCGGATGCAGACCTTGGCGCTGTAGTTCACCCGCCATTTACCATTAACTTCGTAAGGCTCGCCAAGCTGGCGAAGGTCCATTGTCTCGCGGGTCCAGCCATCGAAACCAAAGATGCGGTTGGCCTCTGCGATAGCGTGCCAGCCTTCGATGTAGGAAACCTGCCCGCCGCCCTGCGAACGGGACGCAACGTGGCGCGGGTCCAGTGGCTTCTTGAGTTCTTCGATGTTCATGCTCAATACCCCACGGCTTCGAAGCGTTTGTGGATCTCGCGGACGGTTTCGACATCACGCTTGCAGTAATCTGCTATCGTCTGATGCTCACCGTCCGCCCAAGCCTTCGCGACCATTGAGCCGTCGAAGGCTCCCTTGCATTGCAACCCAAGGGCTTTGCAGAGATTGTCCTGACTGATGCGGTCGCGCGGACCTGCCCACGCCACCATCGTGTCGAACACGCAATCATCCCACGGCTTAGGCTGGCGGGGGAATGCCACGCTCGGCGGCAGTTTTACCCCAAGGATGATTGCCCGCCGGAGGATGAAGGGGATGTCGAAGCCGGTAATGTAGTGGCCGACAATCTGGTTCATGCCCAGCTCGGGCAGAGCCGCGAAGAAGCTTTCGATGATAAGCTGCTCGCACTCTTCGGCCTCCGCATGAACGGCTTGCGCCTCGCCATCGCCAATCGCAAAGCCAATCGTGCAGATATGGCCGTGCGCAGGATCGAAGCTGGTCTTGGCGACGATCTCGTCAGCCGCCGCGTCGCCATTCTCCGCAATCCATTTGTCGATGCTCTCCTGCTTCTTGTAGCTGGCAGGGGCCTTGATGTTCTTGCGAACCTCGGCGCGGTATTCCGGCGACTGGTTCGGGATCGTCTCAATGTCGAGATATATCGTGTTCATGCCGCCACCTCGTGCAAGATGAAGGCGATGAACCATGCAAGCGAAGTAAGGCCCCAGACCACCTTGGTGGGGCGGTGCTGACTTGAGCAAGCGAGCAAAATGCAGAGAAGGCACACTGCGTAGCGAAGAATGGCGCCGTCGCTCATGCCGCCACCTTCTCGGTAGCGTTGCTAATCGCGCCTCGCGGGGTGAAGCCGGTGGCCTCGCGCCCGTCCTTCATGACGACGCGAAAGCCAATGGTGAGGCGTTCGATCAGGCGCACGCCTTCCGCGTCCATCGCTTCTGCGATGCGGCATGGCTCGCCAGCCTCGATCCGTGCAAATGCGTTCATAAACCAACTCCTTTGTGGAGCCGGTTATGCTTTATGCGTTACCCCTTGTCAAACGCAAATTGCATTATTTTTGCACTTCTGCCAATCCGCGCAGGTATCCGATGGCTTCTGCCTTCTTAATCGGCGGTAGCTGGCGGAAGAGTCGCACCACCTCGGCTTTGGGATCGTCCGTCTCTCCGGGAGCATCGCCCTTGCCATATAAGAGCCATTCCTCCGTCACCTTATAGCGCCGGGCGTAAATAGCTGCTTTCTTGGCGGGAAAGCCTCGACTGCCGTTTTCGTGGCCTAGATATGTGGAGACGGGAAAGCCTAGCGCCTCGGCTGCTTCCTTGCCCGTATTATACCCTGCCCGCACTCGGGCGTGGCGCAATCTGTCTGCTGGCGTGTCCATGCCTTGAGAATAATTGAAAGAATTACGCAAAAGGCGCTTGCATTCCGGTAACGCATATTGCATAACACCGTTATGCGTAGCCACACCGAAATCATCGAAGCCGTAGGGGTCGAGCCTTTGGCCGAGCTGACCGGCAAGTCCATTCATACCATCCGCTCCTGGAAGCAGCGCAAGCGCATTCCGGTGGACTGCTGGCTGCTTCTCGTAAGCGAAGGCGCGGCGGGTGCTGACGAACTCATGTCAGGCGTGGCGCAGGGACGCGCAGCGTGATGCTAGCCGGTTCGCCTGAATGGGATCGCCCCGCGCTTCTCGAAAAAGCCCTCAGCGACAGCTTGGCTTTCCTCGACGGCTTGCAAGAAGTCGTGCGGCAGGAAACCGAAGCGCAGGTCGCGCCCGCCGCATGGGATGGACAGGATAAACAGGCCGCGCTCCTCACAAAAGGTCGGCGGCCCCTCAGACATAACGAGCATTCCTTTTCGGTGCATGTTCCCTCCCTGTTCTCTTTTGGAACGGTAGTCAACATGCCGGATCGAGTCCGGTCAATCTGCGCAAAAACACCTGTCCCGCATCGGGATAAGCCTTTGGCGAGAATATACAATTTTGGAGGTGCGGCATGATCCTCGCGCTTGTCTGCATCGTCATGTGGGCCGTGTTCTTCGGCCTTCTTCGCCTCAACGAGCATGTGCGGAGCCGCCACCATAGCGGCTCTACTCGCACCGATGTTTTGTCCTTTCCTCATGATTGGAGTGATACCAATGCTTAGCAACGCGGTCGTTCGGAAAGCGGCCTTTCTTACGAACGCTCGCGCGAAGGCGTTGGCAGCGGAAGGCATCCAGTCGGCAGTCAAGGAACACGGCAAAGATCGTGTTGCCGAAGCTGCGGACGTTCAGGTTCGCACGGTCGAGAAGTGGATGTCGGAAGCATCCTGCCCGTCCCTGCCCGACCTATTCAACGTGGCAAGTCTTCACTCGCCGGTCGCAACCGCGATCCTTGAAGAGATGGGCTGGGCCAGCCTGACCCGTTCGGTTTCCAATCCGGCCAACGACATGGAGGTTGCTGCGAACCTTGGCCACGCGGTTGCGGAGATGATCGACCGTCTGCGCGATGGCACCCGCTGCCACGTGGACACTGCTGTTCTCGCCGCCCTGTTCCGCCAGCTTATCCCGCAGATGCAAGCCATCGTGGACGAGGACAACGCGCGGAGGGCTGCATAATGGGCAACTACACCTCCCCCGCACAGATGCGCGCCTCGCTGGCTAACGTCATCACCGACGAGCAGATGCTTGAGAAGGTGGTCGGTGACTACTTCAAGCGCAACGCCCCTGCTCCCGTATCGAAGCAGGCCCCCGTTACCGGCTATCGCCCGAAGGCGCATTACGCTGCCCCTGCCAAGTCGAGCATCGTCCAGCAGGACGAAGACTATCACACGCACATGGAGCGCGGCTCTGAGGCGCTGGCGCAGGCAATCGAGACGATGCTTGCCGGTGGAGTCCCCAAGACACCGAGCCGCCTTATCTGGAGCACCGTAAGCGGCGCTGATGCTGGTCAAGGGGTCACTGAACGCGATGCGATCCCCCGCCCCACTTACAAGGTTGTCACATACAGCACGCCCTGCATGAAGTGCGGCGCTGCCCGTTCGTGCGCTCACAGGGGCGGCGAATAATGGGCAAGGAATGGCGAACCCTTGAATGGCTCCCCGACTACGCGATCAGCGAAGACGGAGATATTGAGCGCGTTGTTGATGGTGTGACCCGCAAGGCTGGTTTCCGCCCGCGTGGCAACACGCACAACGGCTATCTTCGGTATAAGCTCAGTATCGACGGGAAAAAGCGAATGCTCCTTGCGCACAGATTGGTGTGTGAGGCGTGGCACGGCACACCGCCTACGTCCAAGCATCATGCCGCTCATGGCGATGGAAACCCGCTCAACAATCACTTCTCGAACCTTCGCTGGGCAACGTGCTTGGAGAACCAGCGCGACCGCCGCAAGCACGGCACCGCCCCCATAGGCGAGAACAACCCGCGCGCAAAAATCACCGCTGCGCAAGCGCGTGAAATCAAGCGCCGCTATTGTGGCCGCTACGGTCAAGTCGCTCAACTCTCTCGCGAGTTCGGACTTAGCCATTCGGCCACCTTGTCGATCTGCAAGGGGGAGCATTGGAATGGCTGACCCGGCTAACGTCCGTCGCGGCAAGAACAACAAACGCCGTGGTGCGAACTACGAAAGAGAGCTGGTGCAGGACTTCGCCGCCTTCGGGCTGCGTTCGCGCCGTGTGCCCCTCTCTGGTGCCACTGAATACGCCAAGAACGATGTCGAGGTGACGGCAGGGTTCGACGGCAAGACCGTATTCAGCGGGGAAGCCAAGCGCCGCAAGGCCCTGCCCAAGTTCTTCACCGAAGCACTCGACGGCGCGGACTTTGCAGCTTTCCGCCAGGACCACGGCGAAACGCTCATTGTCATGCGCCTCCAGACATTCGCGGAGCTACTGCAATGAGCAAGCCGAGCCATATTCCGGTATTCCCGGACGCATATTTGCGCGACAATTTTCGCCTCACTCTTGAGCAACACGGCTTGTTCTTGATGCTGATGATGGAGGCTTGGAACAGCCCCGATTGCTCGCTTCCCGACAACGAGAAAGACCTTGCGAAGATCGCGGGCATCACGCCTGCCCGCTTCCGCAAGATTTCGCCGGAAGTCCTTGAAAAATGGACCCGAGACGGTGGCCGCATCTACCAAAAGCGCCTGCTGAAAGAGTGGCGTTATGTGCGCGAAAAGAGCGCCAAAAGGAAGGCCGCAGCGAACAGCCGGTGGCAGCAGCAAGACGCATCCAAATGCAATGCAAATGCAATGCACCTAGGTGGAGGTGAAGGTGAAGGTGGAGGTGGCCTTAGCCAAGGTAGCAGTTTTAGGGATGAGGTAGGCGACAAGCCGTTTCGCGTTGTGGGAGGCGGCAAGTGAGCGCGCTCCCACTGTTCAAGGCTGAGCCGTTCCAGCCCCGTCCGCTTCGCCCGCACCAGAGCAAGGCTATGGCGATGCTTGGCCGGTCGTTCATGGCCGGTAACAACCGCATCGTCCTCCAGATGCCTACTGGCGCAGGCAAGACCCGCACCGCAGCCGAGATCGTGACTGGCGCCCTCCGCAAGGGCAACCGTGTCTGCTTCACCGTTCCGGCAATCAGCCTGATCGACCAGACCGTCGAAGCTTTCGAGCGCGAAGGCATCGACCACATCGGCGTTCTGCAAGCGAGCCACCCTCGCACTGACTACGCGGCCCCCGTCCAGGTGGCTTCGGTCCAAACAATCTCCCGCCGCTTCCTGCCCGAGTGCGAGGTTGTGGTGGTCGATGAATGCCACTTGCGGTTCAAGGCGATCAGCGAATGGATGCAACAGGATGGCAAGCGCACGTTTATCGGGCTGTCGGCTACGCCTTGGGCGCGCGGCATGGCCGAGGACTGGCAAGACCTAGTTAGCCCCGTCTCGATGCAGGAGCTTATCGACGCGGGCTGGCTCTCTCCGTTCCGTGTGTTCGCCCCGTCTCACCCTGATCTTAGCGGCGTCAAAACCGTGGCGGGGGACTATCACGAAGGCCAGCTTGGCGACGTGATGGGCGAAAGCCGGTTGGTGGCCGATGTGGTCGAGACCTGGCTAAAGCGGGCCGAGGGACGCCCGACGCTGGTGTTCGCTGTCAACCGCGCCCACGCCCGCAAAATCCAAGAGCAGTTCGCCGCTTCCGGCGTGTCGATGGGCTACTGCGATGCGCATGTGGATCTGGTCGAGCGCCAATTGCTGTTCGACCGCATGGCGCGGGGTGAGATTGCCGGGATCGTCAATGTCGGGACGCTGACAACGGGCGTCGATGCCGATGTGCGCTGCGTCGTGATGGCGCGTCCTACCAAGTCCGAAATGCTGTTCGTGCAGTGCATCGGTCGCGGCCTGCGCACCGCAGCGGGCAAGGATGATTGCCTGATCCTCGACCACGCGGACAACCATGCACGGCTCGGCTTTGTGACCGACATCCACCATGACCGCCTGCTGACTGGCAAGGAAAAGCTGGAGAGCAAGCGGGCCGAGAAGCCGGAGAACCTGCCCCGCGAATGCCCGTCCTGCGGAACGCTGAAAACGCGCGGCCCCTGCCCTTCGTGCGGCTTCAAGCCCGAGCGGCAGAGTGAAATCGAGTTCGAGGAAGGCGAGCTGGTCGAGGTCGCACCGAAGCAGGCGAAACCGACAATGGCCGACAAGCAACGCTGGTATTCGGAGCTTCTTTCGATCCGCAACCAGCGCGGACGGTCTGCCGGTTGGCTGGCACACGCATACCGCGACAAGTTCGGAGTTTGGCCGCGTGGGCTGGAGGAGCGTTCGGCAACGCCCTCGCCCGAGGTGCTGGGCTTCGTGAAGGCCAAAGACATCCGATTTGCAAAGCGCAGGGAGGCGAAACGATGAAACCGAGGACTGCGGACATGGCGCGCGGCAAGTGGCGGGGCATCCTGCTATCGCTGGGCATCGACCAACGGCACCTGACCGGTAAGCACGGCTCCTGCCCGATGTGCGAGGGCACCGACCGTTTCCGTTGGGACAACCAGCACGGCAACGGTGGCTATATCTGCAACCAGTGTGGCGCTGGCAACGGCTTTGACTTGCTGATGCAGGTTAAGGGCTGGGACTTCGCCACGGCGGCGCAAAAGGTCGATGAGATCGTGGGCAACGTCCAGCGCGAGCCTATGCCGAAGCAGATCGATCAGCGCACCCGCGCCGATATGCTGAACCGGCTCTGGACTTCGGGCCAGCGCATTACAGCGGGCGATCCGGCATTCGCCTACCTGTCGAGCCGCGCCACGCTGCCCAAGTCGCTGCCTAGCTGTCTGCGGTTCGTGGCAGAGTGCCCCGCGCCTGATGGTGTGAAGCGCCCCGCCCTCCTGGCACTTGTGCAGGGAGCCGATGGGGATGCGGCTAACATACACCGCACGTTCCTTGGCCCAGACGGCAAGGCCGATATGGATAACCCCCGCGCCATGATGCCCGGTTCGCTGCCGGAGGGATCGGCGGTGCGCCTGTTCCCGGTGCATGGCGAACGGTTGGGCATTGCCGAGGGTATCGAGACGGCTTTCGCCGCCGCCGCAAGGTTCGGCATTCCGGTCTGGAGCGCGATTAATTCAACGATGCTGTCGAAGTGGACCCCGCCTGCTGGCGTGAAGGAGGTTGCCGTATTCGGTGACTGCGACGCCAAGTTCGGCGGGCAGGCTGCGGCCTATACCCTTGCGCATCGGTTGGCCGGTCGGATGCGGCTCGATGTGTCGGTTCACATACCGGGGAAGGTCGGTCGCGATTGGGCCGATAGCGATGTCGCATGAAGGTTGGCGAAGGTGCGGGGAAGTTCATCGCGGACTGCTTCGGCAACGAGCCGACCGAAGTCATCCGCCAACGCTGGAAAGACGGCGAATACGGAACCGGCAATTTGGCCCCAAGGGCGGATTACGTGAAGGCATGGATGAAACAGGCGGGGAGGAAGTGATGGAAGCAGTATGGAAGAACCACAACCCGCTACTTTCGCGGCCCATTCTTAACCCGACGATGCGGGTGGTTTCGCATGGCGGCGGGGTGCAGACGTCTACGTTGCTCGTCATGGCCGCGCGTGGCGACATCGGGCCGATGCCAGATGCCGCAATTGTCGCTGATACGGGCGACGAGCCGAAGGAGGTGTGGGAGTATCTTGATTACATCGAGCCGATGATCCCGTTCCCCATCTACAAGGTGCAGCGCGGGGACATAATCCAACACATCAAGCGGGGCAAGAACCCGAATGACATAGGCCAGCGCGCCACCCTCCCTCTCTACTTGCAGGATGGGGGGCAGATGATGCGGACATGCACAGCCTCGCTCAAGATTGACGCTGTGACCGCTAAAATCCGCGAGATGATGGGGCTGACTAAGGGGCAGAAGCCGCCGAAGGATACGCTTGTTGAGGTGTGGATCGGCATCAGTATGGACGAGAAGCGCCGCGCTGGAGGATTTCCGGCAAAGCCCTGGCAGTCCGTGCGTTACCCCCTGCTTGAAGCCGATATGACGCGAGGCGATTGCGAACGGTATCTTGCGGAGCGACAAATCAAAATCCCGCCGCGTTCTCGCTGTCGGATATGCCCTTATCGCAGTGACGAGAGCTGGCGCGAACTTTCGCCGGAAGATTTTGAACACGCCTGTCGCGTGGATGACATGATGCGTGAGGGCGGCACCCCTCTAAAGGGCATGGACAGCCTTGCCTACCTCCATCGGGATAGGAAGCCGCTGCGCGATGTCGATCTTACCGCCCCCAGCATGGGGCTGCCCCTTGAAGACGATTGCTTTGGAGTATGCGGAACATGACACGTGCGGAAACGATAAGCTATCCGGTGCAGATTTGGATTGCAGGCGATCACGCAAAGGCGATCGAGACATGCCGCTCCTATTGTGATGAAATGGGGTTCTGCGTCACGGTTACGCCGACCACCTACGTCTACACTGGCGGGCAAGAGGCGGGAGTCTGCATCGGGCTAATCAACTATGGGCGTTTTCCCTCCGAACCACGCTCGATCTTCAACCGCGCTCGCGAGATTGGCGATGTGCTTTTGAAGGCGCTGGGCAGAAATCATACACCATCCAAGCGCCAGACAGGACGCTTTGGATTAGCCATCGAGAGCGCCGCCTAATGGCTGAGGACATCATCAAGTATCAGGAGGGCCGAGAGGCAGCGATACGCGGGCGCAAGCTTCGGGTGCTGGATCTCTTCAGCGGCATAGGCGGCTTCTCCCTCGGCCTTGAACGCGCAACAATGGAAGGTGCTGAGTATGTCGGCTTCGAAACAACGGCGTTCTGCGAAATCGAAGAGTTCCCCCGCAAAGTCCTCGCCAAGCACTGGCCCGATGTGTCCTGCTACCGAGACGTGCGAGAGCTTACCGCAGAGCGACTTGCTGCCGATGGAATTGCCGTCGATGTCATCTGCGGAGGGTTCCCCTGCCAGGACCTATCGACGAGCGGAACGGGACTTGGCCTTGCTGGTGAGCGAAGCGGGTTATGGTCTGAGTTCAAGAGGCTCATTCGCGACATTCGACCAAGCTACGTTGTCTTGGAAAACAGCCCAGAGCTGCTTGATGGGTGGTTGGGAGACGTTGTCGGGCCGCTGGCCTCGTTCGGGTATGACGCGGAGTGGGACTGCATACCAGCGAGCGCCGTTGGTGCCCCTCACCGCCGCGACCGCATCTGGCTTATTGCCTACCCCTCTGGCGGGGGACAATCGCAGTCGTGGGGATGTCTCAACACCGTGCATCCAGCGTCGGATGCGTATCGGGAAGCAGATCATGTTGTCGATGCTGTTCAAAGGCGCGCCCTGCCCTTCGTGTGTGGAAGGCATGATGGGCTTCCCGGAGGGGTGGACCGCCTTAAAGCCCTCGGAAACGCAGTAGTGCCCCAAATTCCCGAGCTAATCGGACGGGCAATTCTAGCTGCGCAAAACACCACGATACGCGGGGATAAACGCGACGCACGCAAGCATTCTGACTGGCTGGAAGGCTATGATGCAGTCCGGCCCACCAGCACAGCGGGAAGGGAATAGAACATGGCACGACGCGGACGGCCTCGCAAAGCGGGCAAGCGCACAGCAAGCGGACGCCTCAAGGCTCAGCCTGTGACCTTCGACAAGGGCACCGAGCGCACACAGGACAAGTTCAGCGTTTATGGCGCAGACGGGTCCGACGCCATCGGCAGGGCCTACGTCATGGGCCTCCTGGGGGCAGACAGCAACGGGCATCCGACGAGCGAGGCGCTTGACCTGCGCAACCTCGCCCGCAAGATACACCGCGCCTACTGGCCTATGCTGGCGGTAGGGCGCGAGAAGTCATGCCTTGGCCTCGACATCAACGGGCAGGCGGTAAACGACAACCTGCTCGACCCAGAGGAACGCGAATACAAGATCAAGCGCGAAAAGCGCCTGACGGACACCCTGCGGACGGTGGAGCGGATGTCCCGCCAGCACCGCAAGGCATTCGATGACTTGTGCATCGAGCTGCACCCTGACTGCGGTCCCGTATGGCTGGACGCATTGATCTGGGCAAAGCGCCACGGCAAGGCTGCGGATCGTGCTGACGAACAGGCGATCAAGCGCGCAATCGAGGCATTGGAACAAATCGGGCCGAAATGGGGATAGAAACGCAAACGGATGCAGAACAGGGGTTGACCACTGCCTGAAAAGCTGCTATGCGCGTAAATGATATTCGGAATTGTGCCTATTGCCCGTTAGGTGTGAGGCGCAACCGAAGCGAGATTGCAGGACGGTCCCCGCTCTATAGCGGGCGGTGTGGCTTCCTGCTTCAAGATTGCTGCGGAGTATGCAGGTCGGTTGGGGAACCTGCGCCGGGTATCGCTTAGCGAGTGGAACCCAACCCCGCCCGGCCCGCAGCATACCATGTTCCCGCTCTGCTTCGGCATCGGGCTTTAAGTCCTAGTTCGCTAGGCCGCAGGGATGGCCTCCTGCGTAGGCCCTCCCCTCTGTTGCCACGGCACAAGGGAGGGCATTTTTGCATTGGCCAGCGTCCTTATTGCGACAAGGCCAGCCCGCACCTCGAAAAGCACCGATCACGGACCCTAGTGGGATAGCGTTGGTAGCGGGCAAACATACGGAGGGCCTGATGGACCTCAAGCACTTCGAGAAAGCGATAGAGGATCTGCGCAAGGCCAATGAGTGCTGCGCGGCTGCTGCTATGGACGTTGCCGACGTAGAGGGCTGCATCGAGGTGTATCAGCGGAAACTGGAGGCGTCGAAGGAACGGCTTGCTGAGCAGGCCAAGCTGGCGTCGGATGCTCGCAAGCGCGTTGACGCAATGGTCGAGGTGGCAGTCGAGCCTGCGATACTGATGCTGTGTGATGGCGCACCAAGTGGCAAAGCGTAACCGGTCACAACGGCGACGGGATGCCGAGAGGGAGCGGCGCGATGACTGAACTGGTCCACCGAGTTAACACCAAGGCCATTGTGATCCGCATCAAGGTGCCCCGCTCGTTCGGGGTCCGCATGTGGATTGGCACCAAGCTGCTTCACATAGCTGCGATGGTGCTGCCCGTTACGGTAGAGGTTAGTGATGACTGAGGCCCCTGCCGCATACTCTGTTGACGATCTGCGCTTTGACCCTGCAATCGGCGCGCGTCTCGACATCATGCTAGACGGTAAACCGGTCACCAAGGTGGTCGCATACGACACGATCAAGGGCCAAGTTCTACGCCTCAAGACTGGCGAGGACGGCAACCTTGTCCTGAATGCGGCCCGCGACGATGTTGTGCGCGAACTGCTAGAGGGCAAGGTAGAGGCTAGACTGCGCAGTGAGTAAGCAGCGGATGCCCTACAACACGGCACGCTGGAAGCATGGCTAAGGCTCCGCCGGTCTTCATGAAGCGCCCAGAGCGCAAGGCGTGGAGGCCAGAGAGTAAGCGCGACACAAACCGCATTAGGGGCAGCATGGGGCAAAAGCTGCGCAAGAGGCGCATGGAGCGCACTAACTGGCTTTGTGAGGATTGCTCGGCAAAGGGCCTAGTCCGTGCCGCTGACGTAGTGGACCACATCAAGCCATTGGCTCTTGGCGGCGAGGATGTTGACAGCAACACACGTAATTTATGCAATGACTGCCATAAGGTCCGCACCAAGGAGCAGTTTGGGCGTAATACCCCGCCCCCCACCAAAAGTTGACAGACTGCGACCCTAGACA
>CEPR01055878.1_pt1 | contig 29934 bp, 40 predicted proteins | sample 530431 | NCBI WGS metagenome assembly CEPR01 (sample SAMEA2620078, study PRJEB7988) | marine metagenome | isolation source: saline water (ENVO:00002010), including
TATCTATGACCACCATATTTTCTCTCTGTACGTCGTCAACAATGCTTAATGTAACCATGAAACCAACGGAAAAATAACCAATGCCAAAGCATCCCAAAGGAAAAGCACCCCAACACAAACTTACAGAAAGGCAACGTCAAGAAATCGTTAGGCTTTGTCTGGAAGGTGAGATGACATATACAGCCATCGCCAAAAAGTTCGGCTGTTCTCTTCCGAATGTTTCCCGGCTGATGAAAAAATATCGAACCGATAAAGAGAAGAATGAAGCCAAGGCCAAAGCCAGAGAAGAAGCCAAGAAGAAGGTGATGGATAGTTACGATACCGACCCCATCAGATTCAGGATTGGTAAGTTATTGGAGATTGAATCGGATATCGAGTTTGCACGGGATGAAAAAGTTATTCATACCTTGGGAAGTCTCCACAAACTCCATCTATCTCTACATGATGAACTTAGAACATTTGTGGAAGCATCCAAAGAAACCCATGGAGCTTCACCCCATCAGCTGAAGATAGAAATTGTGGATGCCATCCAATCTCTTCCACCCATTCTGAAGAAACAGATTATGGATGAACTGATGGTGGATGGGTCCAATGTTGTGAGACTGAAACAGAAATGATTTCTCTTTTACAAGCAGCGCGAAAAACCAAAGAACTGAAAGAATTGGCAGATGCCAAACCTCTGGATTTTTTCATGCCATCCCCACCACAGAAAGAAGTTCTGGAATGTACCCATCCCATAACTCTATTTCGTGCGGCCAATCAGCTGGGAAAAACTTATGTCGGGGCGGCTGAATGCTTATATCATATGAAAGGCTTTTCACCTTGGAAGGATATTAGCCACATAAAACCACCCATCACAGTTTGGGCCATTGTCCATAGCTGGGAACAATCCAAAATTATCCAATCCAAAATTCATTCTTTGATTGGTGCTGATGAATATGCAGAAGATAGCCCAGAATATCAAGAAGGAAGAGGATACAGAGCCAAGAACCCATGGTTCAAACTCAAGAATGGTTCCATGTTGTTCTTCAAGACAGCCAACCAAGGCACCTTGGGAGCCGCATCTGGTACGATTGATTTTGCATGGGCGGATGAACCCTGCCCCCAAGCACTTTTTGGAGAAATTGCGGCTCGACTATTGAGGAATAGAGGACGGATGCTTATGACGATGACACCAATAGGGGGGGGTGATTTAACATGGTTGAAAAATTTAACAGAAACCAAACCACCAAAGGTTAGGGATATCCATGCTCCCTTATCGGTGGAGAATACCACCCCATTGGGCTGTGAACCCTTGTTATCCCAAGAAGACGTGGATAGGGTGGCGGATACCTATCTTTCCATAGATAAAGGGGCCAGATTTGAAGCCAGTTGGGATGTTGGGGTTCCCATGGATGGCCGTATATTCGAACATTTTGGAGAACAACATATATCCGATTCACCTTGTCCAGTGGGAGAATATAAGTTTTCCATCGGTATCGACCATGGGCACACACCTACTTCCCAGTGTGCCTTATTGGTGGCGATATCAGAAGATGATAAAACCATCTATGTTCTGGATGAATATTTTGCGGCTGGTGGCGAAAAGGAAAAAGGCACAGCTCGACGCCATGCCAGGGCAATGGTGGCAATGATAAGAAGAAACGGATTGGAACCACTACAAATCAATCGCTGGACTGGGGACCGTCCCCATGGTGGTGGAAAACATGGTGGAAGAATGTCCAATTCGCTTCTTCGTTCAGCCTTGGAACATGTTCTGGATTATCCGGCTAATTCATGCCCATTTCGTATCCATACAGCCCATAAGCCTAGATGGTCCGTCTATTATGGGTGCCAACTTATCCATGAAGCCATGGTTCAAGGAAGATTTATTGTCCATCCCAAATGTAAACGGCTTATTAGGTCTCTATCTTCTTGGACCTTGAAAAAAAGTGGGGCCATGGATAGACTGTCAGAATGGAAGCATATAATTGACGCATTACGTTATGCAGTGGTACCCATTCTTGATGTAAAATACAGTGCCCCCAAATTTTCGAAAATACCAATACACAGGAAATAATCATGTTAACGCAACCCGTGAAACCAATGTATCCCGACAAAGCCACAAATGATAGATGTGAAACCACAGCCAGAAGAAGAAGACTTTTGGAAGGCAATTGGGCCCCAGATTTGGAGGACTTCATAACCGATTCAGTGGCCTTGGATAGACGTGCCATATGGGGTTCATTGGATACGTCGTCCAATGTATTCAAGAATGGATGTGAAGCCTTGGCGGTTCTGTATTCGAGAAAGCCCACTGTGGGAATAAAGAGAGACAAAGCCCAAGCCGCCTTTGATTTCATCGGTCCCCAAGGGGCTTTGGACAAGTCCCAGTATTTTGAAATGATGGGCAGTGTCCAGATGAAAACGATTGGACTTAGAGAAATGCTGATGAGAATAGACATATCCGATTCCAATCAGATAATGTTCCGTCCAGTAACTCCAGATATGGTTTATGCCATGGCCCCAGCCGGTGACCCCATGAAACCGAATTATCTTTATGAGTTGAGACTAAGACAAAATGATAATACTGGCGAAATGTTCTGGACGGCTGACTGTTACGATATCCGTGACATGAACAATCCCAAATATGCTGTCCATATTGTGGAGAAAGATGGAAGCTTTGGTGAAGATGTTTCAGAAATATTTCTTGGTGGAAACCACAGTGGGGAGAAATACCCATATCGTGATGGGGCTGGAAAACCATTCCTTCCATGGGTTATCTATCATGCCAGTATAGAAGGAAAGCTGTTTTCACCCTATCAGCTATCTGAAGTGGTGGCGGGTTCCATGGTAGCATCCACATATTATACGTACCTTAAGCACCTTATGTTCGATAATTCGTTTCCCCAACGCTATACAGTTTCCTGCCAATTGGCTGGACTGAACACGATGGATACCAATATGGCATCCCAAAGAATGAGCCTATCCACAGACCCATCATCCATTCTTTGTTTTGTAGCGGACCCAGATTCTTCCACCCAACCAATGTTGGGGCAGTTCCAAGCCGGAATGTCGGACCCATCCACCATGTTGGGGGCCATTGTCACCTATGAAAGAAGATTGGCCACGCAAATGGGAATAGACCCAGCCAGTGTTCAAAAAGTTTCTTCCGACCCAAGAAGTGGTTATTCCATTGCAATGTCCAAGGAATCTATGAGGGATGCCCAGGAAAAGTATGAATTCCAGTTCCGAACTTCTGATATGGAAGCCATTTCCAAGGCTGCCATGATATCCAATGCCATTTTAGACACAAATTATCCAGAAGATGGGTATATTATCAGTTATGAAGCCATTGAACTTTCAGAGATGGAAGCCAAGGCCCAAAGGGAAAATATCATTGCGCTATTGGATAAGAATCTGATAGGTCCGGTGGATGCCATAATGAAACTGTATCCAGATATTACGACAGAAGAACAGGCCGTGGAAAAACTACGCACCATAAGACAACAAAAAATAGAATTTGCATAATCAAAGGAGTGAACCATGAAAATAATTACACATGAAGGACAAGAATATATCCTAAAATCAGAAGTGGATGGGATTGTTAGGGAACGACTATCCAAAGTGGCTGAAGGAAAGAGGATGGCAGAAGGGAAGGTTTCAGAGCTGGAAGCCCAACTGGAAACCATGAATGAAAAAGTGAAGGGTGTGGATGCCATGGCTTCCCAGCTATCACAGTTACAAGATGAATTGGCTGTATCCAATCAAAGATATGAACGTCATTCAGCCATCGCAAGCCATGGGATAACCGACCCAGAAATAAGAGACCTTATCGAGTGGCAATATACCAAAGCCATGGACGGGAAAAGCCAGAAGGATAAAAAATCACTTTCGGAATGGATAAGTGGAATGGGTGAAAGTGGAGAAATACCCACTGTTCTTCAGCCATATTTTAGAATAACAGAAGAAGGACAAGAACAAGCCCCAGCCCAAGGCCAAGCCCCAGCACAAACCCAAGCCCCAGCCCCATCCCCATCTTCCAATCCAATGGCACAAAGGCCCACTTCCAATCAAGGAGTAGCCCAAACCCAAGACCATTCCACTTCAGCCGATATGTGGAAGCGTGCTGGAAGTGATTTCGAATTTTATCAACAGAATCGTGCCCAGTTGAAAAAACAATACTACGAAATGAGAAACAACAGATTTAAGCAATGATAACCAATATCACGGCCTATAATATAGATGGTGAATACTATCTACATCCTGGAAAACCCAATGCCAACACAAAGAAAAAAATCAAAAAACGTATCCAAGAAAATAAAGAAGCTCTTGAAAGAGGGCAAAGGACGAAAGCAATCCATTGCTATAGCTTTGTCGATGGCTGGGAAAAAACGGAAACTCCCCAAGCGTGGGAACAGAACAACAACGAATCGGAAACGAAAAAAATAACCAATAAACCACAGGAAAAACAATGGCAGCAATTGACCTTACCACTTTAAATTGGAACAATGGTGGAGCAAATAAAAAAATAGCAAGTGTCACCACTACCAATCAAGAAGTAATCATTCCGAAATGGGCCAAGCTTGTAACGGTACAAGCAGTATCCCAAGCAATTTATTTCTCTTATATTGGAACAGATGGGGCTTCACCGGTGGCGGATGCATTCCCACAAGCCGTATCCAGTATCATCCAATACAACCCAGTACAGACCACAAGCAATAGAAGTATCTATTTGGCTTCCCAATCTGGAACCGCGACTATCTATTTGATATTCGAATAGACCAAAGGAAGGAACCATGGCCATCCCAATATACAACCCATCCACTGGTGGGACTACCCAAACTACAACAGATTTCGATAATCAATCTAGTGTATCAATTTCCCATTCTTTTGGTCACAAACCACGGGTTATCATAGTAGATTCAGATGGAAATCAGATAATGGGTGATATACAATATTACAGCAATTCCATCACTATCACCTTTGCAGTGGCGATAAGTGGCACTGTATATTTGACATAGATTCATAACAACCAATGGAGAACAACCATGGACTTTTTTAATCCATCCGTAACTTTTAAAGGGGCTGTACAAGCTGATAACGCCCCAAGTGCAGATAATCACCTTGTACGAAAACAAGATGTTTCAGCGCTTTCTTTCATAAATGCTATTGCCAGTGGCTCTTCCTCGATGTTGAGTGTGGCAGATGGTGAACTTTCGATATCATCATTGGCCATTACAGATGTTCATGTGGACAGCACCCAAACCAGTTTGGCTAATTTTGTAGCCAATGAAGGTTCCACAGCCGCTTCACTGAAAGAAGGTGATGTTCTTATTCTTACCGCCCCAAGTGCTGGAACAGAAACCTATATCGTTTCCGGTGCGAATGGTTCAAGTACTGCCAACTATACAGAGATTGAAAGCCCACTTTCAGCGGCTGAAGTTGGGGCCGTTCTCCAAGCTGGTGACGGTATAACGGTAAATGCTTCCAATGCTACCATTTCAGCAAACATCGCGGCTGGTTCTGGTCTTTCTGCCAGTACAAACAGCGGACAAATCACCTTCTCTCTGAATGCTGATACTGATGATATCGCTGAAGGAACATCGAACCTATACTTCACCCAAGCTCGAGCGCGTAACGCCATCAGTGCTGAAAGTGTATCATCCCCAGATGGGAACCTTCTTCAATACAATAGTTCTACTGGTGCCATGAAAGTTTTGATTTCTGATGTTACTGGTGAATTCAGTGCTGGAAGTGGTCTTTCTTATGATGGCGTTGGTGAATTTGAACTGGATGCCGATAGTGATGATATCGCTGAAGGAAGTAACAATCTTTACTTTACGGATGCCAGAGCTCGCGCGGCTGTAAGTGCTGGAACTGGTTTGGCTTATAATAGTTCTACTGGTGTTTTCGGCATAAACTTGACTGGTGGAACTGCCATTGGCATTTCTGGAAGTACCATCTCTTTCAATGGTGATTCTGATGATGTCGATGAAGGAAGTTCCAATCTTTACTTCTCCCAATCTCGAGCGCGTGGAAGTGTTCAAGCGTCATCAGATGCTGGGAACCTTTTACAATACACAAATTCCAGTGGTGATATGTTGGTTTCCACTGCTAACGTTCGAGGTGTTTTCAGTGGTGGAACTGCCATTGGAATTTCAAATGGCGTTATTGCTTTCAATGGTTCCACTTCTGATGTTTCAGAAGGAACAAACCAATATTTCACGCAAGCGCGCGCGCGCGGTGCCATCAGTGCCGAAAGTGTATCATCCCCAGATTCCAACCTATTCCAATACAATAGTTCTACTGGTGAAGCCAAAGTTCTTCTTTCTGATATCGTTGCTGAATTCAGTGCTGGAACTGGCCTTTCCTATGATGGCGTTGGTGAATACTCTTTGGATGCCGATACTGATGATGTGGCTGAAGGAAGTAACAATCTTTACTATACAGATGCACGTGTTCGCGCGGCTGTCACAGCTGGTTCCCAAGCGGATGAACTCATCAATTATGATAGTTCCAATGGTTCTTTTTCGTTGCGTCTTCAAGACTTGCGACATGAATCACAAGTTACGCTAACAGCCAACACAGCCCAAACCATCACCCATAATCTTGGAAAGAAACTTGTTCATGTTTCAGCGATGGACTCAGCTGGAAACCTCATCCACTTGGATGTCGTTTATGTTTCCACCACTGCTTTGAGAGTAACAAGTGTGACAGGTGTCACTGTTGATGTAGCTATTTCTCTATAATCTTCCATTATTCTCCACTTTGGGGATGGGTGTAATTACCCATCCCCTTTTTTACGAGGTTTTTATGATAGAAATTATTGTGGCGGCTGTGGTTGGATTGGTCGTTGGTGGCTCTGTAACTTTCGGAATAATGAACGGAAACAAAGCCCAGGAAACCATTGTGGTTCCAAGTGACCCAGTGGCCAAAGAACTGGGAAAGTTGGATGTGGTTCTTCCGATATGTGAACCGGATTTCATTGGGAAGAATGGGGATGGTCTTTGTCGGGAACTTATGTGTATGACCCAAACCAATTCCGCCACTGGTGAAGTGAGTGGGGAGATGTGCAGCAATATTACAAACCTGAGAAACAAAAAAGACCTGATTGGATGGTGTAAAAAAAATTATCCAGTGAAAGAAGATTTTGAAGAATGCTTGGAAATCTTCCAGAAAAGAGGTATATAGAAAGTTATACACAGGTTATTCACAGGTTTTTCACAGCCTATGAATAACTTGTGAAAAAAGTTATACACAGGTTATTCACAGCTATGAATAACTTGTGTATAATGTAAATGTGTGGTTAGGGTCACAACCGTAAACAGTGTAGGGCCACGAAAAACCAATAACCATATAGGAAAAAAAAATGTCTACTATTACATATAATGTCCTTCAAACTGATGGACTCCGTCTTGATAAGATGATTGAAAATGAAGTTCGCGCGCTACTTTTTGATGCGGCTTCTATCCGAAATTCTGGGGCTCTTCTTTTTGCTGGTGATGTCGCTGGCATGGGTTCAGATGCCATTTCACTTCGTTACGCTGGCTTGGATGGCTTTGAGGCCATGAATACAGTGGGTGACGGTTCAGAAATCACATCTTCAGCACTCACAACCGCCACAGAAGATATCACTGTGGGACGGATTGGACTCCGGTACGATTTGACCGACCTCGCCGCGCTCACAAAGTTGGGCCAAGATATCGACGTTTTCCGACTTAGTGAATCAATGGCCGGAGCTTTTGAATCTCGTTTCATGGAAATGATTTGCGCTCTGTTTTCCAGTGCTTCTTCTTCTGTTGGAACCACTGGTGTGGATATGTCAGTTGATGACTTCATGGATGCTTTGTATCTTCTCGAGATTGCCAATAACCCATCCCAGTTATTCGCAGTTCTCCACCCACGCCAAATAGCTGACCTTCAGTCTTCTATTCGTAACGAAACCGCTAACGCCATTGCGTTCAACCCTGCACATCACGAACTCATGAAAAGCCTTGGACAAGGTTTTGTTGGTGATTTCATGGGTGTACAGGTCCACAAATCAGCATATGTTCCAAGTGATGGAACGGACCGTTCAGGCGCTATGTTCTCAGCCGGTGCGATTGGATACGCTTTGGGTACTCCCGTTCCATTGGCTGGTCCCGCTGGTGAAATCCGTCCCGCTGGAACTCCCGTACTTGTGGAGCTCGAACGAGATAGCGCGTTTTCATTGACCAAAATCGTGGGAACCGCTTACACTGGGGCGGCTGTCATTGAGCAAAGCCGAATTGTAGAGATTGCAACCGACGCATAATTTTTGATTGGGTGGATGGGGATTGTCTTATCATGGTTCCCATTCCCCATCCTTTGGGGGGCCTTGGCCCCCACCATATTATTTACGAACCATGATAAAACTGAGGAAACCATGAATAATCAACCTTGGACAGGAAACGATATAACAAAGGCCAACGCGCTACCAATAAGACAGAATGCCCCATTCTGGTATATGCACCATCCCAACACATGTTGGGAGTTTGTAAAACATAAGGAACAGTGGATGTTCCTTCCCAAGTTCAGAAGACTTTTCGAAATAGCTGGGGTGAATGGTGTTCGAATGGTGCCAGGGGGTGGAACAGATTCCCAGATGGCCAGAGTGAAAATGATGGATAATGGATTTGAAGTTCTGGATTGGGAAATGGGATATCAAACCCGCCACAGAACAAAGAATGGAGGATGGTTTTATTCTTCCGTATGGGATACACCAAAGATTATTGGAAATCGTGTTGTATGGAAAAGAGATTTGGATACGTACAATGAATGGAGATTCGAATTACTCGATACTGGTGTGATTGAAATGCCCGATGTGGATGTACTGGAATTTTTTGTGGATATGCAAGAAAAGAGAGTACAGAGAAACGAAGGGAAGAACATGACCCCACGCCTTAAATCACAATATGAAAAAGATGTGAAGAAGCTGGAACTCATGAGGGCATACATAGACAACAAAGGCCCAGTTTCAGAGAATGGAAAACCACCCAAGAAAACAAAAGGAAAAAGAGATGTCTGATAAGAGAGAAGCCTATGAAAGATTTGTGGGAAAAATTATCGAACAACAACGAAAAACTAGTGGTAGAATAGATGTGGATGCAGCGCGCGAAATGGCGCGCAATGTAGCCAAACGTCATGACCATAAGCATGGGAAATAACAACCAATCAAGGAGATTTTGAAATGGCGAATTACAACGGAAAACAATCTTTTACAGTACCAAGACAGATAGTCTTAAAAAATGGTGTCAATGTTGAAACCCTAGCAGGTCCCAAAACATTGGACAAGTCCTCTTCCATGATTCAGGTTTTGAATACTGGTGGGGCTGGCCGTGTTGTCAATCTTCCAGCTCTGAAAGATGGAATGGTTTTTTGGATAGCCAATAGCGGTTCTGGTGGACATGACCTTACAGTTACAAAACCAGATGCCAGTACTATTTTGGTTAGTGATGGAAAGGGCCTTATGATAGCTTGTGACGGGTCACAATGGTATCAAGTCATTAACGCTTAGGATTGAAAAATGGCTTTGTTGGGCGATTATTACGCACCACGGATAAGGGTCCCACAGATGATACAACGTGGGAAAACCCAAGTGGTGGAACTGGCAGTGTATCGAAATGGGGCGATTGTTACACCCACATCGGCTACATATCAGCTATTGGATGAAGATGGAACAGATATCATTTCTGTTTCATCGGCTACCATTGGGGCGAGTAAATGCCAATTTACAATCCCAGCCAGTTCCATCCCAGATTCCATGTCGTTATCAGATGGGCTTTTCGAACTGTGGGAAGTGGAGATTTCAGGTTTGAACTTCACCTTCCAACGTTCGGCCTTTCTTTGCCGCCGTCCATTGTATCCATGCATATCAGATATTGATTTGGAGGCCAGTTATAGCGACTTGGCCAATCTTCTTCCAGCCAGCTATACCGATGGATGGCAAAGATATATTGATGAAGCATGGGTTCGAATACTGGAAAGATTGAGACAACAAGGGAATCTTCCCTATCTCATCACGGACCCACAAAGCCTTCGTTCATCCCACTTGGAATTGGCTTTGGCTCTGATATGGAGAAACATGCATTCGTCTTTGGGCCAATCCAATGGAAGATATTTGGATTTGTACAAAGAGCATATCAAGACCTATGAATATCAGTGGAAACAGATATCTTTCAGATATGATATGGATGAAGATGGGAGGGCTGATGATGTGGACAAAAGACGCGCGGCTTTTCCAATGATTTCCACCACCAATCCACCATCCAGATATCACAGATTCAAGTATCGGAAATACTGATATGGCCACTGTGAAACTATCCATTATCAGAAGTCGAGTGGCCACAGCCGTGGAAGCCATTGTGGGGGCTGGTTTGAAACAATCACCACTTCCATATGGCGCCTTTGGGAGAACACCCAATTCCATAGCCCACAAAGCCTTTTCGATTGGAATGGGTGGTTCCAATGCCCAGGATGATAGGCAACGACCCACAGAAGGGGCCATGTTACAAACTGATATGGATATAAAGGTATCTTTTCGGATTCGTCCATTGGCCCAGCTGGTGGATGTGGATGCATCATTGGATTTGGAGAATACCATAATCGCCAATGTTCTGGACAGAACGAACACCACCCTATATCAAAATCTACATATCAAATTATTATCAACCAATAGACAACTAACGGATAGTGGCGAGTACATGATTTCTACATTATCCTTTGAACTACTACACTTCATACCTTTAACAACATAAGGAGATTATCATGGCTGAAACTACCGTGGTAGCTGTCCCACGCGATGGCACAATAACAATAACAAATGGGGATGCTGTATCTTATACAGTGGCCTATGAAGCAGGCGATTTTAACGCTAATTTTGACAAAGCAGAAAGAATCGTGATTTATGACAGAGCCACTATCGTGGGCTTGCGTGCTGGGAATGACCCCATCCCCAGTATTTCTTTTTCGGTTCATCTACGTGAATTGGCTGATAGTTCAGAAGATACAATCTTGGATTTTGTATACAAGACTGGAAATTCCAGTGGTGCCACTTCCACGGGTGGAACTGGGTTTGAACAATTTTTGGTTACTGTGGAATTCCAAGCCAATATGGCGGCTTTGGGTGGTTCCAATACAAAGGCAACATTCAATAAGGTACTTCTAACCGCATCAGTGGCAGAAGGAAACCCCACATCTATTTCCTTCACTGGTGAAGTCTATGGAGATATCACCAGAGCAGAAGCATAGATTGGAGATAGGGAACCATGAAAAAGAATATCTCCAATGTTGATTACGTGTTTGAAATGCCTAAGTCCATGTGTGTGGTTTGGGATGTGTTTTACATGATAAGCACAAACCCAAACCGCGCACAGTTGGGGCGGTTATTCGCTGCCTTGTGGGGTTGTATGGTCACCAATCACCCATCCAAACCAAAATACAGTCTATCCGATTGTGATTTGTTGGCTTATGGTGGGAAGATGCAAGAATGGCTTTCTGTGAAAAAAGTTAGTCCCATTGATGTTTTGACCATCGGAACAGAACTTTTTCAAAAGATGAGTGAACACATAGCCACTGAACCAGAGGTAGAACAAGCCGAAAATTTTTCTATCGACCAGTCGGAGGAATCGTAAGAACTGGTTTCCTAATTTCCAGATTTTGGAATCAGGAACCGACATGGTTTTTCCATCTTCCCAAGTCTCTTCAGGCTGAACTCATAGCAGATTATAAGCTAAGCCACATGAAAAAGGCAGATATCGACAAGAAGAAGAAATCTTTCCAGCTGAACCGACTGAGGACAGAACACCAAAGATATAAAAGAAGAGGTTGTGACGATGGCTAGAAGATTGCGATATGGGAAGGGAAAGGGCTCCATTGAAATCACTGGGACCCAGAAAGAAATGATTGAAGAAGCCATAAGGGATGTGGCCCCACTTACTCTTCACATCATTGAAACAGAGCTGGACGAAAGAATCGAACACGCCAAAAAAAATTGGAATGTTCGATATGGAAAGCCAGTAACAAGAAGAGATGGAAGAACATTCATCCAGAAACAAAAAAGCCAACGTTCCATCGATAAGTTTTCTTCCGGTATTCGTATCATCCAAGGAGGAAAAGCCATAGAGGGGTTTTTTCGTAACATGGCCCCATATGCCTATAATATAAAGGCGGCTGATTACTCGAAAAGAGACAATGGAAGCCCATCCACGGTTCCCAGTGGCCAATTGGTGGCAGAAGTCACAATGTGGCAACCAGTCCAAGCCAATGTGGATAAAATCGTGAAAAAGTTGGCAGATGCCTATATAATGGAACAGAAGAAGGTAAAATAATGGCTGATATAAACAAGACAATACAGATAGCCTATCGGGCTGAAGTTTCCAATCTGGTTCAGGGGCTCCAACGCGTGGGCAAAGTGTCAGAGAAGGAAGCCAAAGAAATTGTGGACAATCTCGATAAAGCCTACGAAAAAGCATCCAAAGAAGCCAAGAAATCAGCCAAGAAACAGAAAGAAGCATTGGAACAAGTATCCAAGAAATCCAAGGCAGTGGGAAAGGATATCAAAGGGGCTTTCTCTTCCATAGCAGTGGGGGCGGCCGCGGCTGGGGCGGCTGTGCTGATGTTTGGCCAAAAGATGGCGGATATGTCCAATCAATTGGTGGATGCCAGTGCCAAGACTGGTGTAAATGTTGATACACTGAATGGGCTAAGATTGGCGGCTGAAGGAAGTGGATTGGCCTTCGAAGAACTGGAAATGGGTTTGATACGACTTCCACAGATGATGAACCAAGCGGCCAACGGTTCCAAGAAAGCCCAGGAGGCTTTCCAGAAATTGGGAGTGGCCACCACCCAAACAGTGGATGGCTTTGAACAGTTGCGAACGGCTGATGATGTCTTGAAAGATGTTTTCCATTCTCTTCAGCAGGTAACCAGCCAAGAAGAAAAAGCGGCTTTGGCGGCTGAAATCTTTGGAAGAAATGCTGGCCCCAAGTTCATCCAAAGTGGAGCCATAGATAATTTGGAAGCCTTTGTTTCATTGGCTGAAGAATTTGGGGTTTCCACGGGTCCCAACATGACCAACCAGATGGCAGATTTCCAACGAGTAGCCGCCACGGCTGCCAATGTTGTCATGGGCGAAATGATGCGATTGGTGGATGTGCTGATGGGTGGAAGTGGTTCTGGTGGTCGAGGTTTGACCAATGCCATTCTGGGAGCCACAGAATCTATTATATTGCTGGGTTCCATCACTGGGGATGTATTTGGAACGGTTATAGCCAGTGGAAACTTACAATTGGCCGCCATGAATATGATACTGCAAGGAATCACGGGTAGTACAGAAGATGCAGCGCGCGCCCAACAAGTATTTAATGAACAATTACAGACTTTTACTTCATCAGCTGGAAACATGTTTTCGGGTACAGTCGATAGAGCCACCACAAGACTGGAAGATTTTAGAAAATCTTTGGCCGCCACCATGTCAGCACCCACAGCCCAAGGCCCATCCACTGGTGGACCGGCTGGGGGTCCATCACTTGCACGGGTCCCCAGAACTGGACGGGTGGCCAAGGTAGCCAAAGAAGTGAATGAACTGGCCAAGGCTGAAAAGATATTGGCCACTGTGCTAAGGGATATCGATTCGTCTATCGAGAAACAAACCCAAAGAAGGATAAGTTCGTTGGGTGAAGAAGAACAGATATTGGCCATCCGTGATAGAGAAATAGAAAAGCTCTTAAAAGCCCAAGAAATCATCAATGATACATTGGGAACAGAGATTGAAAGATTATTCTTGAAAGAAAGAACGGCTGAAGAAGATGCCAAACTTTTAGAGCTGGAAGAAGCCTTTCAAGTAAGAAGCGACCAGATAACGGAAGAGATAAAAAACGCTAAGATTGACGCTGAAAATGAAGTATTCCAAGTCCAGATGGATAACATGGACAAGGTATCTTCCAAGATGGGCCAAGTTCTGGAACAACACTTGGAATCGGTGAAACTACGAAAAGAAGCAGAAGCCAACGCGGCCATGTTTATGGTTGGGCAGTTGGGAACCGGATTTGAAACAGCGGCCCAGATGGTGGAAACCTTTGGAGCCAAGACAAAAGAAACGGAAGAAATAGCCTTTGGGATACGAAAAGCGGCTTCCATGGCTGATGTAGTTATAGAAACTGCCAAAAATGTGGTGGCTGTGGCCCCACTTGGTCCCTTTGCCATGGGTGCCATGGGTGCCATTGGTGCGGCCCAACTGGCCATCATATCAGCACAACAGCCCAAATTTCATATGGGTGGAATGGTTGGGGATGCCAGCCCATTGGCCCCAGACGAAACCATGGTGAGGGCGAAAAGAGGAGAAGCCATACTATCCACGTCAGCCGTCAATAAGATAGGTGCTGAAGGAGTAAGGGCCATTGAACGGGGCCAAGGATTGGAACCCACTGTAATAGTGATGAATCCTTTCAAACATTATGATAGGTTTATAAAGGGAAGAACAGCCATGGGAATGGGTGGAACTTCCACTGGAAGAAAAGGATATTGATATGGCAGATGTAACCCCCCAATTTCTACGTGGTTTTATTCTCCCCCTGGATTTAACTGTTGAAAATATTTGGCAAACCCAAAGCAGCTTCACCCAACAAAATCCCACGGCTGGGGACCCAAACCCACTTCAATCATCCAAAATGCGATTATTGGCCAAAGGGAACCAAAGCACCACTGGAGATATCACCATTGTTTCCAGAAAAGCAGGTTCAGCCGGATTTGGTTCCAGATTTACTTTCAAGGATAATGTAACATCCACCACGGCTGAATATGGAAGAGATTCATATAATGCCATTTCAGGATTTCAATACCAAGATATATCCACAGCACTATCCAATAATTACTTTATCCAAGATAGTTTGGTCACATCTTCCAATACATTATTGATAGCCATCTTTCACGATTTCACCAGTGATACAGTATTTGTTCGTCGGCTTCCCAAGACGGGTTCCAGTACCACTTCCACAGTGTACACTTTCCCAGCCTTTGCATCCAGAACACAACAAATCATATCCTGTATGTGTGAATTGGAAGATGGTTCCATTCTTTTGGCCCATCTTCTGGAAGATGATGGAAAGGCCAATGTAAGAATATACCGTTCCCAAGATGATGGAGTTTCATGGACCAATGTATCACGACAAGGTTGGGAGCTCTCCATTTCTGTGGGAAACACTTCTGGTTCTGGTGTCACTACACACGACGTTCAGAGAATGAGAATGGAATCCATCAGTGGTTCCATCGTTTTATTGGTCGAGACAGAATATAACGATACATCCACCACCAAAAGAAATCAGCTATTCCAATATGTATCCATAGATTCAGGTGGAACATTTTCCCTATTGAGTACCACCACCAATCTGGAAAGCAATTCATTCAGAATGATAGACCTTGGGAAGAGATTGGGAAGATATGTTTTCAGCTATGTTTCAGATACATCCAATGTTCACTATATGGAACTCCCCAACCCATTCAGCAATATCCATCTTCTTCGGGAAAGTAGTGGATTTGTAACGATATCGGCCCCCAGTGCCACCACTGGTTCCAATGATTATATGACGGGTGGAGATTTGGCCATGTTGATAAACGATGATGGCAGTGTATATCTATATATATACAGTGGTGGTTCCAATGATTTCATAAATGCCAGATATTCTTCTGATGGGATTACATTCAGATACACCAATGGAAACTTCTCTGTATCCCAAGGAGTGGTTTTAAATTGTGATGATAGTACCACAAGATTATCCAATCTTACGGCCGTTCATTGGCTTGGCCGTGGGGTGATTGTCTCAAATATGGACAGTTCCACCATCATAGATAATTCTGTTCTCATGACATATTTGGGAGGTTATTCCACTGTCAATCTTCCACAGAATGATTATGCTGGGGATGAAGCCGATTGGGGGCGGGTTGGCTTCATCAGGAACTATCTTCCAATGGATGTTCCCAGTGATATCACTGGATTGACTGTGGGAGGAACTGGAACCGATTCTATCACTGGTGGTTATCTAAGAATATCTTCTTCCAGTGTTGCAACGGCTGAAAGGCATTATACATGGAACAATCTTCCAACCACTGGAACCAGCTCCAATTATGTTTCCCAAGGGGTTATCATTCGTTGTTCTCTGATTGTGGATACTGGTGGAAATGCCACCACATCCCAAAGGGGCTTTCTTCTCGAGACAGATAATGGAAGTAATAGATATAAAATTGGTGTCTATATTACTCCCACCCAAATCGTGGTGGAAGATGTGGGGGCTTCTACCACTTTGGCCACAGTATCACACACAAACACCAATGGGGTGGATATCATCTTTGCCATGGCTGATAATAAGGTTTCAGGATGGTTTCGTACCTTGGATTATGATGAAACACGGGAATGGACTGTTCTTATTGATGCTGGGACTGTTTCGGCTGGGGCTTCTTCTGGGGCTGGCCAGCTGGTTCGATTTGGGCATCTTACATATGCCAGTAATTATTCCACAAACTGGAATGAGTTTCACGTATCCAATCTTACGGCCACTGGGAGACAAATGGCTTTTGGCTTTGAAAACCCTGATGATTGTGCTTCTATGCCATATCCACCATTGGGCCAATTTACATATGTGTATGATAATGTATCGATATCTTCCACTGATGGGTCCACTTATGAAGGAGAAGAGTTCCAGATTCTTCCACAGTTTGATTATCCGATTGGAAACACGTTCCAATCTTCCAGCCCAAGCCCAAGAATAACATGGAGAAGTGAAGCCGTGGCCAGTGGTTCAGTGGCTGCCCAAACCATATCATGGAAGTTATACAGTGATACAGGTACATCATTGGTGGAACATATGCCCAATGATTTGGTGGGGTTCCATTTTGCCAATGTAAATTGGAGAAGTGGAGAACTGTTTTATCACAATGGGACCACGTGGGTTTCTCTTGCCAATGTATCCAACCAAATAAGATGTGGGTGTACTGTAAAAGGGAGAACGATTCGTGGGGATGCCACCATGACACAGCCTTACTTCACTTTGAATGAACTTATCGGGTGGACGGCTTTCTTCTCCGTTGGTGAAACAGCCCAAGCCCATAAGATAGTTTCCAATACAGAAGGAAAATTTGGAGGAACAGCCACTGGAACGAAACAATCCACAATAACATTCGAAACCCCACCACCATCAGGGGCCACATCTGTTTATCTCATCCCAAAAGACTTTTCCATGGTGATAAACTTCAATGGCATCCAAGCCAGTGGATTCAAACTGGTAATAGATAGCCAAGTGACCTATCATAACGATATACGAATCGGTGAAGTGATTATTGGACCCGTAATTATTCCTGGGCGACAATACGGAAGAGGAAGAACGATATCTATGGAAAGTGGTACGGAAACCATAGAAACACAAGATGGAATGAGATATTCAAGAGAACTTAGGCCACCACAAAGGATATATTCCTTGGCTTGGACGGATGGAATCGATATTTCCCAGTTACAAGGAAGTGAACCCACTGTGGATTATTGGGTATCTTCCACCACTGCCAACGCGGAACCCATAGCGGTGAACAATGAGGCCCCAGATTTGATGTTGGGTTTCCTTGATTATGTCCAAGGTTCCAAGAAACACTTTGTATATCTTCCCAACATATCCAAATCCACTTCATCTTCTGAGGATAAAAGATATCTTGGTCGAGTGGATGAACAAGTTATGGTAACGTTGGAAAGTGATATTCAGATAGAACACGTGGTAGGTGATGAGCTCCAAAGCCAAACCGGTGAAGTGTTCCGAATTGCCACCATCAACATGAAGCAGGTAACATAATGTTTTATGGGTCACGTACAGATTGGGAAGATGTCGATATTATATGGACGTTGGAAATAGAATATCTCGGAGAAGAATATAGATTTGCCACCATCACTTTGGATTTGGAAGATGATGATGGGAAATCATATCCATATGTGGGTGGATTGGAAGATGTGGAAGTTTCCCAATCACTGAAACAAGTTGGGGATATATCGATAGAAGCCGATTCCATATCCATCGCCATCACCTTCCCAGATAGGAACATAGCCCAAGACCAAATGAATGGAAAGTTCATTGAAGGTTCCAAGGCCAAAATTGGTTATGTACTTGTCCAGAATGGCCAGATTATAACGGAATATGGGAACAGACCCATCATCTTCCAAGGTATTATCACCACCCCAGTATATGGGCATCCAGAGCAGGAAACCGGATATGTGGAATTCAGTATAGAGAATGAAGTATTCATTTCTTCCCAAGGCTTATTGGCTACGGTTATTGGTGAGAATATGTATATCGAGGATGTATCTTGTTCCAATGCTTTATATGTGGAACCCGACTTCACATATGAACGCGGATTGGTGGAGGTTCAGGATATTCATAGAGGGAAGGCCATTCCATGGGTATTCGGTGAACTCCATGGGGTTGAACATTCGAATGGTTTGGATGCCAGTATACCCATAACCCCAGCTTATGTTATTGCCTTTGATAGTGGGGCGGCTGGTCAACCAGTGTATTATCTTGTGGCTGGCCATGTCACCAATGCTTCTTCTGTGAATCTGTTTTCCAATACTGGTGAAACAGATAGTTCCAACATATTCACCTTTGTAAATATAGATAATCGAGTATATACATACGTCAAGATATTGAATTCCAGCCACATCCCACAAAGTGTAGCGGCCAATACAGATAGACAAGTATGGGTTGAGTGGGATGATGGTGGGGCGTATCCCAATCCAGTGGGAACAGGAAACCTTTCTGGGGCTGGTGATATCTGTTTGTGGTTACTGAGTGAACTAACGGACGATATCGATTATGAAGCATGGAATTCACTTAGGCCATATCTCAATCAATACGAATTCGCTGGATACGTCAATGATGATAAAATCACAGTGTTTCAGTGGCTCCAAAAGAATATTCTGGCCCATCTTCCCATCCATGTCGTGAATGGTCCATATGGACTGAAACCCGTTCTTGATATGGCCCAAAGTGGGATTGACCTAAGCCCAAGATTATCCATCATAGAGGGACCGGATTTCCAAAGGTTTGGCCCAGTAACAACGGAAAACACCCCAGAAGATGTTTCCAATGTTATCACTGTGAGATATGCCAGAAATGGGGTGGTGGATGATTTCACCACATTCGTTCAGGTTTCCAATGTTATCCCAGCTGGTGGAACGTTATCCAGTACGGCATATATAGCCCATCCCAAATCCATGATATCCATCCAAAGATATGGGAAGAAGAAGAAAGTTATAGAACTGGATTATTGTTATTCGAATCTCACTGCCCAAAGGATAGCCCAAGATATCTTGGAAAGGGAAGCACTACCCACAAGAACGGTACAATATAGTGTATCTATTCGATATGGTTATCTTGTATTGGGTGATATAGTGGAGATAACTGATAATGATATTGGACTGAATAACCATCGGTGCCAAATCATTCAGAAAGTTTTCAGTGGTGGCCGTTGGCTTATAGATATGAAGATTGACGAAAACCCAAACAGGTATGAAAGAAATGTATAATCAAGATTCAGCTAGGAAATTTGGATGGACCCCACAATGGTTTGGTGTTGATTCCTTTGGAAGAATATTGGATGAAGCCATTATGGAATTCCAAAGGGAACATGGATTGGACGATGATGGATTATGTGGACCCGCCACATATAGACGTATCTTTGTAAAGAGAGAATCCGAAATATCAAAGTGGGAACCCAAAGAAGTTTCCCCAGGAACAAAGAAGATTGTCTATGATGGAAACTTTTTTGATATCGAGTGGGAACGGGTTGTTCTCTGGGATGAAGATGGTGGCCACAAAGCCAAACATTATAGAAAGGTGATTGGTGAACCAAGGGAGCCAAAGATTTTTGTAAACCATTGGGATGTATGCCTTTCTTCTTCCATATGCCAAAGGGTATTGGATAAGCGTGGATTGTCGGTCCACTTCTTGATTGATAATGATGGAACCATATACCAAACTTGTGATATGCAACACATCACCTTCCACGCTGGAAACACAAATAAATTTGCCATCGGTGTCGAGGTTGCCAACGCGTATTATCCAAAATATCAATCATGGTATACCAAGAACGGATTTCCAGAACGACCATTGTGGGGTGGAACTGTCAGAGGGAAGAAGCTGGAACCACATATGGGTTTCTATCCCATCCAGATGAAAGCCCTTCAAGCCCTTTGGAAGGCTGTGGCCCATGCTTGTGATATTCCGTTACGATGTCCAATAAAGAATGGCCAGATGATAGATAATCTCTATGAACCAGCCACCAAAGGAAAGTGGAAAGGATTTGTACACCATTTTCATGTCTCCAATAAGAAGATAGACTGTGGGGGCTTGGATATGGTTGAATACTTGGGGGTTTGATATGTCTATGGATACAGGAACTTTTTTGGTGGATATGCTGTCCAATTTCCCATTCTTGGGGTTTATTATCTGGCAATATCTCACAGCCCAAAAGGACTTGAAAGAACAACGGGAAAAGATGGAAACCATCCGAAAAGAGCAGATGGACCAAATTAAGGAAATGAGGACAGAAGCCAAAGAAGAAGAGGTTCAGCTAAGAACCAGATTCGAATCGGTTATCAAGGAACTGAACGCGGATAGGGATGCTTTGGTTACTCAGTTGGAAGCAAGAATTCAGGCTTTGGAAAAGCAGATTCGGAAGATATTCCACGCTCTGGAAGATTTGAAAGCCGTAAAAAGCAAAGTGGAAAAAATAGAACTGAAAGAAGAAATACGAAAAGAAATCGGTTAAAATAAAAAAGCCCATGGGTTTTCCATGGGTGGATAGAGAAAATATTGACTTGCATGGAGAGGAGGGATTATAATCCTTCCTCTTTTTTCATGGCTTCTATTCCAAAATGTAGATGTTTACATGGTTTCCGATATTGGCCAGCTACACAAGTACAATAACCCCAAAATCCTTTGGCTGGGATGTATCGTAGGGAAACCCAGTATCCCTTTACATCCAGTTCCCAATATAAGCATTTTCCATGCTTTGGGATGTCATACGATTTCTTATATAAGGTCTTCAATATCATGGAAATGCTCCGGCTTTTCGTATTCGTGAGGGACTAAATAATGGCTTCCATGTTCTGGCCTATAGTCATGAACACAGGTTATTCCACGTAACATTCCATCCATTTCATCCATAGAATGATTGGCATAGTATACCGTTCCATTGGCCATTGTTACTTGGGTGATATTTCTGTTCTTTTCGTTCCCATCCACCCACAGTTCCATGGGAACGATGGATGAAATTTGTTGGACGTTGATGGCAATGGGCCCAACACTTCTTGGGGTTTGTGTTCTGGTATAGGATTCAAAATCCTTTATGTGATACAAAATAATTATCATGGTTCTATATCTCCAATGGAAGTTTTAATTGTCTTTGGTGGTTTTCCAGTCTTTCTTTGGCTGCCAGATAATATTCCTTGTCCAGCTCGTATCCATGGAACTCATAGCCCATATTATGGGCAGCTATGGCAGAAGAACCACTTCCCAGATGGGTATCCAATATCTTCCACCCCTTCTTGGCATACTTATCAAGAATCCAAGTATATAGTTTTATAGGCTTTTGTGTGGGGTGAATCGTTCCTTCTTGCGCTAATGCCCTACGATTACATACAAATATTCGAGTGGCGCGATTAAAAGAAGAAAATGCAAGTTCACAATCTGACATTGTTAATCCTTTTTGGCCTTTATCCCATATTATCCAGCCCTTTGAGGAGAAAAGATATTGTGGATAATAATTAGCGCCCCATATTATTTGATTTTTTGAAACACGAAATAATTCATCAAAGTATTTTTTTGAAGGTGGTTTTGTATCCCATCCCTTGTGTTCAAAATATTTTCTATTATGCTTTGGATTCTTACATATAGATTCTTTCTGGCCATCTATGCCTATACCATATGGTGGGTCCACTATGGCCAAATCGAATTGGTTATCTTGCATGGATGCCATGGCTTCCATACAATCTTGATTGTAAATGTGTATCATGGTTCTGTCTCTATTTATTGTTCATACATATTTTGTTCAGCTTCTATTATCAGCTTTTCGAGGATATTCTTTTCCGTTGATTCCTTTTGGATGCATTCACAAAATTTTACTATCATCGAATAATTAGGCTTTCTTTTCTGTTTTCCTTGTCTCCATCTTGTAAGGGTGCCTGGATTAAATCCGGCCGATTCCATTCTTACAGTGTTGACATCATATTTTTCTTGGGTGGTTTTGACCCAAGCCCCAAACGAGATTGGACAAAATATCTTGGTAAAACTCCTGGGCTTCCAGCTGGATGGAAGTAAATCTTGGTTGAATCTTCTTCTCATGTTTTTTTCCTTGTTTTATGGTTATAATCTTTGATAATCGGCTTCAATGCTTCATACCAAACCACTTCTGTGGATTTGTTAGTGTGTATGGCTATGAATTCACACAGCCGATATAGTTTCATACATTGTGGATGGGAAAAGCCTTTGGCATAGTTATCCACGCCTTGGGTGGAGATATCCAGATGATTGGCCAAGTCCTTCCACTTGAATTTGTCTTTTCGTTTTCGCTTACATAGCCATTGTGAAAAATGTGGACTCCTCACTTTTTCCATTTCATCTTCCGTGATATCCAACGGCTTATCAACTTGGCATAGAGAAGATATCGTTTCCAAGATGTCAGGATTTCGAAAAGTTTCTTCACATCTTGGGTATCTTGTAGGGCTGTATGGATTTTGTGTTTCTTCCATCCCAGATAAACACGGATACCATCCAATGATAATGATTTCAGCCCCCAAGGGACAAGATACACATAAGCCAAAGTTATGGTATCAATGGCACGATGAGAAATCCTACATTGGACCTTATGTCGCCAAAATAGGTTTTCTATAAACGACAAATCAAACTTGGGATTGTGGCCGACAATAACAGCACCATCCAAGACCATCCCCAGTTCATGGGCCATTTCGTTTTGTGTTATTGCTGTGGCCCAATCTTGTGGGGTGTATCCGTTCACAGTCACAGCCATATCATCTATATGGTCGGGCCAATCTGGATTGGCTTTCCATGTATATATTCTGCCATCAGATTGACGTATGACACAAACAGAGATTATTTCATGATAATCAGGGTCCAATCCCGTGGTTTCAGTATCGAGATAGATAATTTCTTGGTTTTTCATTTTCGTTTTCCATTGTTCGATTCCCAAATCCAATATATCATAATCCCCAATATACTAGCAGATATGGCCAAATTTTGTAGAACTGGTTTGGCTGTGGCCATGACCAAGTGGATTTCATAGATAAAAGCGTACATTTTTTTTCCTTGTTTTTTTTCGCTTGACAGAATGACAAACGTAAAGTAATAATAAGATTGTCACTATGACAAGTCAAGACTTTTCTTTATAGGAGAAAAAAAAAATGAAAATTACAGAAGAACTTATGAATTATCGACCCATCAGGAGATTGGTAAAAGAATATGGAATGGTGGGAGCTGGTGAAAAACTCAAGAACCCAACTTTCCCTGTTTGGGTTTGTCTCAAGATGAACGAGTATGGATTGTCCCAAAGAGATTTGGCCAATAAGATGAACATGGATGAAACACTGCTTTCCAGGTTGTTGAATGGAAAAAGACCTTTGAATATCAACCACATCAAAAAGTTTTCCAATGCTCTGGAAGTGGAACCCATGGTGATTTGGGATTTGGTATCATGATTACCATTGGAAGTTTATTTTCAGGTATCGGAGGTTTTGAACTGGGTTTGGAACGTGCCATTCCCAATTCATCCACCATCTGGCAAGTGGAGAAAGACAAATATTGTCAATCGATATTGAAGAAGCATTGGCCCAAGGCCAAATTATATAATGATGTTACCACAATCCAAGCCAAAGAACTGGAACCACCCACTATAGTTTGTGGTGGTTTTCCTTGTCAGGATTTGAGTAACGCTGGAAAAATGGAAGGTATACATGGTAAAAAGTCGGGCCTTTGGTGGGAAATGCATAGGATTATTGGCAACCTCAGAAGAAAGCCAAGGGTCGTTGTCTTGGAAAACGTTGCAAATATCCTTCACTTGGGGGGACTCGACGTTCTCGGGTCCCTTGCCGAAATCGGGTATGATTCAGAATGGACAATTATTCGAGCTTCAGATTTTGGGGCCAATCACAGAAGGGCCAGATGGTTTTCCATCTGCTATTTATCCGACGCCAACAGCCAAAGCAAACCAAGCCGCCCCATCTTTCCGAAAACATTGGAAAGGGATGCTTCCCACCCCACAATCCAGAATATGGAAAAACAATCCATCAACACCATCAGCATGGAATCAAAAAGAAGATTTAAATGTAGAGATAGCCAAAAAAATGGGCCATACCCAAAAAACCATTGGGCAAAAGGAACGACTGAACCCCCATTTTGTTCAGTGGATGATGGGATTTCCAAAAGGGTGGCTAGATTGAAAGCTCTGGGAAATGCCATCGTTCCACAATGTAGTCAATGGATTGGTGAACAGATTTGGAAATCGGGCTTATTGGAGGAAGTATAATGGAAACCTTTACCCAAATACTGAATCGACTAGACCAAGAACATCCCAATCTTTCAAAGGTAACAAAGAAGGATTTGTGGCTGAAATGGTTGAGTGGTGAACGGATGCCCACCCATAAGCAGATGATGAAGATTATTCGAACGATATCCGATAGTCCATACAAAATCCAAATATGGCAAAGGGTATTATTGACCACAATATTGGGAGAACGGGAAAAATTCATCTATGATGATATCTATCTTTTCGATGTCCATCCCATGGCATGCCCAAGGCCACGTTTTACCAAATATGGAAGGACATACATGCCACCAAAATATGGTCTTTTCAAGAAAGAGATGATTCGACAAATCAAGAAGAAGAATATACAGCAATATCCCCACTTTGTTCATATGGATATCGAATTTTGGTTCTTCTCGGAAACCAAGGCTTGGGGATGGCACATCCAAAAGCCGGATACTGATAACCTCGAAAAATCCGTTCTGGATAGTTTTGAGGATGCAGGCATTATACAAAATGATTGTATGGTGCCCACCCTAAGGGGTGCCAAATTTTGGGCCTATGAACCCAAAATCATCGTAAAAATAAGAAAGGGATGATGAATAATCATCATCCCTTATGTACCTAATATGCAAACAAGGAAAATGCACATGTACACTATAACCGCCCTACGTAAAATATACAACACACAGAACCCCATTCAAATAGAATATTCTTTTGAACAACTGGCCTTGTTTCTTACAATGCCCAGGAGTGAAGACAAGAAAGAAGAACTTCCAGCTTTCTCCCCAGCCATGTTCTTCAAAAGAGGACTGAAAAACAGTGATGTGATGGCTGTTTCATTGGCTGTATTCGATATTGATGAAGGATTGGATTTTGGCTATCACAGAGCATTCCAAGATTTTAAGTATATCGCCTACACATCTTTCTCCCATTCGAGGAAGAAGCACAAATGGCGGCTGGTTATTCCATTTGCCAAACCCGTGGAAACTTTTGAAAATGTTGATTATTGGGCTGGGGCTTGGATGCAATGTAAGAAGATGTTTTTTGAATACACTGGAAGAACGATGGATGAACAATGTAAGGACCCAAGAAGGTTCTATTTCCTTCCCAATACTGGTTCCCAATTCCATATCAACATCCCAGAAGATGGGGATGGGCTGTTTTCCATAGATTTTGATGTGGCTCATAAGTATGTGGAGGACAAAAAGAAAGAACAGATGGAGAAGCTGGAACGAATGAGAAAGCGCGCCAAAGCCATTGAGAACATGCCATATTATCTACAAGACCCAAAAGAACATCTATCCATAAAACTGGCCACAGAAGAAAGCTATCGTATCGAGTTGGGAAACAAAATCCAAGGAAAAAACAGTGGTGGAAGCAACCCAAGAATCGTTGGATGGAAATGCCCAAATTGTGGACGTTCAGATGCTACGTATTTTTATGTTTCACCAGTGGCCAATAGTTCATGGGCCAATTGTGGCCATATGAATAGCTGTGGTCAAAGATGGTCCTTGTTCACTTTGGGAAGATTGTTTGGTGTATGTTAGGAGAGAAGAAAATGATTGATATGAATATAAAAGATTATGTGGACCCAATCGAACTTGGGCTGAAAATGAATACACGCGTGATATCTGGCCAAGTGGTTCAGACTGTGAAATCATCCAGATATAATGTGGTTCTTCTGTTGATGAAACATCCATACTTCTCCCAACTCCGGTTCAACACTTTCGATAAAACAGTGTATTGGAATGGGAAGGCCTTGGATGATAACCAATTGGGAAGAATAGCCACGTGGATGGAAGCGGTATACAATATCACCCCATCCACCCAATTGGTTTTGGAAAGCGTTGGCCAAGTGGCTGAAGATAAGCAATACAACCCTTTGAAGGAATATTTTGATGGGAAGGAATGGGATGGGAAACCAAGATTGGAATTTCTTCTGGAAAGATATTTTGGTGCTGAACCCAGCCCATTGAATAGAGCATATTCCAAGAAATATTTTGTGGGTGCCATAAAGCGCGCCATGTTTTCCACCATTGACAAACCCGTGAAACATGAAGCCTGTTTGGCTTTGTTCGGTCGCCAAGGACTTGGGAAAAGTACAGCCGTGGAAACATTGGCCATTCTCCCAAGATGGTTTGGGGATACTCCCCTGGAAATGGGTTCCAAAGATGCTGTCATACTCATCCAAGGGAAGTTATTGTATGAACTCAAGGAGATGGCCAAACGTGCCAAAGATAAGAAAGTCGAAAAAGCATTCATTGACGAGAAAGTGGATAGTCTCAGATTGCCATATGGAAAGCTAAGGATAGACCTTCCCAGAAGATGTTCCTTTATCGCCACCACCAATAGACTGGACATCTTGACAGATGCCACGGGTTCCCGTCGTTGGTGGCCCGTGATGTGTGGATATGATTGGGAGAATGGAGAAATGACACCATGGCCCAAGGGAAGAATGATAGATATCAAGGGACTGAAACGAGACAGAGAACAATTATGGTTGGAAGCCTTACATCTTGCCAATGATGAATCATTTCAGTGGTGGTTATCCGATGAAGAAGAACTTCTTAGGGAAAATGGAAGAGAAGCATTCACAGCCAATCACCCATGGACCCCAACCATCCAACTTCTTCTTAAACAGCTTCCACAATATTTCCAAGTGGATGATATTTTATCAAGGATGGATATCCCAGTGGCACAACGTGACCACAAGGCAAGAATAATTATTGAATCGATACTGATGGAATTAGGGTATACTAAGGCAAGGCGATATACCGACAATGGAAGAAAATGGGCTTGGGGGCGATAATGGCCAAAAGAAAGGTACAAAGAAAAAATGTGGCTGGGTTATCTGGACGTATGGCGGCCAAAAGAGCGGCCCAAATACGAAGAAGAGCAACACAAAAGAAACCGTCTTATGCTCCATTGGCTGGGGATAAGACGGCCAAAACAAAGCCATCCAAGTATACAAAATCATTGACCAGATTCAGAAGTCGAGTATCAGAAAGAAGTGCCAAATCCAAGGCTTCTTCAGCGAAGAACAAGTTCATCAGCTCCGTAGCGGCTGAAATGAAAATACCATCTTCCATTGTCCGACGTGTATACGAAAAGGGTGAAGCGGCTTGGGCTGTTTCCCATAGGCCAGGGGCCACGCAATCACAATGGGCCAAGGCCAGAGTATATAGCTTTCTACGAAAGGGAAACACTGTAACAAAAGGCCATGATAGAGATTTGTATAACCGAGCCAAGAAAGCCCAAAGGGCTGGTGGCTATATGAAACTAAGGTGATGATATGCCAGTGCCACAGATAGACCAAAGAACACTTCAGCTATTGAAACTACATTATAAGTTATTGGAACAAGGGGTGGAACCCATGGCCATCGCTAGAATGGGGATGTTTATGGCTATCTTGGAACTGGACGCCCAAGGGGCCACATATACCCAAATCATGAATCTGTTTCGTCAATTCCTCGATAAGTTCAGCCGCGCCACTTTTGAGGAAGAGGAACCGGTAATGGATTTTGGTTCTGAATAATGGATGAACGATTCGAACGTATGGCCCAAGCCGCCCAAGATAGTGAAGAACTTGTTTGTTCTTTTCTGGAATGGAAACACGGCTTGGGTTTCTTTTGTACTCCACATGAGGAACAGAAAGAAGCCATCCCCAAAGGCTGGCATGTTCCAGATATCCAGTGCGAAAAGAGAAGCCCCACCACCATAGAAGTGAAAGAAGATTTGATGGCGGCCCAAACTGGTAATCTTGCCTTTGAAGAAGAAGGGCTAATCAGATTGAAACGATGGGCCATGGCCCACAAAAAGACAAATATGTTTCTGGCATACGTCAACCATATGGATTTTGGATTGGATATCTTCCAAATTGGGATGGGTGTTGATTATCTCATCAAAGAACTGGAATGGATGTGCGTGTTTCGTCCAGATTGTAAAGTGCTACATGGTGGGGACCAAGGTTTGAAACTGTGGATTATACCCATCAAAGTGGCCAGAAGTCTCCATTCATGTGTGAACCATAATCTATTCAAAGATTTGGATATAGCGGCTTTTCAGTATATGGCAGAGAAGAAACTGAAAAGAACACAATCTTGACGTATCAAGGGACAACCCTTGTCCCGTCTTGTCCCTTTACAGGTCAATAATAAACCACTGTTCCATATAGCTGGAATGGTGGTTTTGTTACTAATGGGACAATGGGACAAGAAAAAAGAGAAAAAAAAGATATATATAATTACTGTATATATGTTGGGGCTTTTCGTTGTCCCATTGGGCTATCAAGATTTCTTTTGTGCTTCTTCTTGTCTTATTCTTCTCAGTGTTCTTTTGGCCCATGCTCTTCCTTCAGCACCACCCCAAGCCAAGAAAGCCTGATATGCTTTGGATGTTTTGTCCCTACGATTCGCTACTTCATCTTCTGCCTTGTCATGTCGAGCAAACCAAGCCACCATCGTTTGGATGAGCTTGGGTGATATGGGCTTTCCGGATATAAGAGCTCTGGCAGTGAACACGCCTTTGGAGGGCTTCCCATCTTCTCCCACCATGGCTTTCTTTGATGGAACAGATTTGGAACGGATATCCAAACCTCTTTGGGCATTGCGACGAACTGAAACTGGTGGAATTCGATTAACTGACATGTTTACACCTATGATAATTTGTTATATGATAGGATATAGATATATCCACAGTGGAAGTATAGCACAATGGCAAGAAAGAGACAGAACATAACCATCATTGGAAGAGAAGCGAATCGACGAATAGAACGAGCCATTCCCAAGATACAAGCCGACTTGGGATATGGGAAAAGACAAGCCACAGCCGTGGCCATCAGATTGGAAAGCGTTGGCCAACTTGGGATGGGTGGAAAAGTCGAGACAGCCCAACAAAAGAAGAGTGGGAAACTTTCTTTGGGTGCCTTTGCCGTGGCCCAGCTCCAAAGAAGAAGACAACCCAAAAGAACAATCCAGATAACACAAGACCCATTACCCACTTCATCCGTGGGAGAATACCAAAGACAATATCTACGCAAAAATCCACTGATGTTTACCACCAATAAAAAGAGACCTAAGAAGAAATGATATATTTGGAGCCCAGGAGTTTATACGATGAAGCCATCATTGGACAAGAAGACAATAAAAATATTTATGGTTATCACAAATTGATAGATGTTTTATCTACTCATTATAAACAACAGAACCCAGATATAACATGGGAAGAAGCTGTTTCCATGGCTAGGGATAACATCAGTTTTAATATCGAAGCAATGGCACCATACTATAAAGATTGGCCAATCATAAAAGATGAAGAATAACTGGGGTTGTCAGTACAAAAAAACCCGCATACTATCTATGA